>QWCV01000273.1_pt1 | contig 65685 bp, 56 predicted proteins | sample 1972621 | NCBI WGS metagenome assembly QWCV01 (sample SAMN09866699, study PRJNA288562) | Human gut metagenome isolate pre2_stool, whole genome shotgun sequencing... | isolation source: gut | host: Homo sapiens | place: USA: California | reverse complement strand
CTGGGTGTTGGCCTCGTCCAGGGAAAGGCTGCGGGGCGGGCATGCCAGCGGCAGGGCGGAAAACAGGCCGTCCTCGCCGGTCTCGGCCGTCCATTTTGTGCCGTCCTCCCCTGTGAGGGTAAGGCGCACGCCCGCCACGGGCAGAGCGTTCCGGGCGGAATAGCTGCGCGCAGTGAAAAGGCCCGTGCCGGTATCCGCAGCGCGCGTGGTGTTTGAAAATGTGTTTGCCATGCAAATTCTCCTCTCTGGGGCATGTGGGCGCGGCCGCTTTCCGGCAGGGCACGCGCCGTGCGCCCTTGTGGCAGTCTATTCACCAGTGGCCTGCGCGGCCACCCTTGTGCGGGCTTTCTTTTTTGCGCGTTTTGTACTATACTGTAGCTAAAAGTTGTAAAGCCGGGGCAAAGGAGTGGGCAGGATGGAGTATTTGCTGGAAAACGAATTTTTGCAGGCGGTGGTGGCCTCCCAGGGGGCCGAGCTTGTCAGCGTTAGGGAAAAGGCCACCGGGCGCGAGCTGATGTGGCGGGGCGATGCCGCCGTATGGGGGCGCCATGCGCCCATTCTGTTCCCCTACTGCGGGCGGCTGCGGGGCGGCGCGTTTACACACCGCGGCGTGCGCTATGAGGGCGGCCAGCACGGCTTTGCGCGCGATATGGAACATGCCCTGGTGGAAAAGGGCGAAGCGCACGTTTCCCTGTGCCTGGAGGCCAATGTGCTCACCATGGAAAAGTTTCCGTTTGCGTTCCGCCTTTCCAGCACCTATACGCTGCAGGGCACCAGCGTGGTGCACCGTGTGCAGGTGGAAAATCAAAGCGGCGAGGTGATGCCGTTTTCCCTGGGCTATCACCCCGGCTTTGCCTGCCCGTTTGACGCGGCGCACGGCACGCAGGATTATGTGCTGCGCTTCGATGCGCCGCAAACGCCTGCGGTGGTGGAGGTGGACGAGGCCACCGGCCTTGTGACGGGTGGCACCCACACCTTGTTTGAAAACGGCACGGACATTCCTTTGACCGACCATTTGTTCGACCATGACAGCATCTGCATGACAAACCTGACGGCCCGTTCGCTCAGCCTGGTGGAGGCCGGCACCGGCCGCGGTGTCTCGGTGGATATCACGGGCTTTCCCTATGTGCTGGTGTGGAGCGTGAAGGGCCCGGTGCAGTTTGTGTGCATCGAGCCCTGGCACGGCCTGCCGGATGCGGCCAATGCCACGGGCGAATGGCTGGAAAAGCCGGCCACCGTGCGCCTGGCGCCCGACGAAAGCTGGGGCACGCAGCTTTGCATGACATTTCATCTTTAAACAAAACCCGGGGCCCTGCTAAGGCAGGGCCCCGGGTTTTTCAAATCAGTTCGCACAGGATGCTGTTCTGCAGCAGCATGCCCTGCGGTAGAAGGCGAAGCACATCGCCGTCAAAGGCAGCAAGGCCGTGGCTGCACAGCGTTTGCAGGAAGGCCATTTGCTTTTGGGTGAAGCTCTGGCCCCATTTCTGCTTCAGCGCGCGCAGGGAAAGGCCCGACGAAAGCCTCAGCTGCAGCATGATATAATCTTCCCGCGTGCAGGCGCCGTCCTGCTGATAGGCCGCGGGCCCGGAAAGGAACTGCGCCGTGCCCTGCGGGCAGAAAAAACGCCTGCCGCCAAGGCAGCTGTGGGCGTGCGGGCCAAGGCCCAAATAGTGCTGGCAGTTCCAATACAAAAGGTTGTGGCGGCTCTCATAGCCCGGCTTTGCAAAATTTGAAATTTCATACTGCGCAAACCCGCGCGCGCCCAGCGCCTGAACGCAGGCAAGGTAGAAATCTGCGGCCTCGTCGTCACCCGGCAGGTGCGCGGGCGGGGCCTTGCCCCAGGGGGTGCCGGGCTCCAACTTCAGCAGGTAACACGAGATGTGCGTGCAGCCGCCGCTGTCCAAAAGCTCCAGCGTGGCGTCCAGCTCTTTTTGCGTATAGCCGGGCAGGGCCAGCATCACGTCGCCCGACAGGTTGGTAAAGCCCGCCTCTTGTGCCCAAAGCAGCGCCTGGCGGGCCTGGGCGGCGGTGTGCGGGCGCCCCATGCGGCGCAGGCTTTCGTCCATGGCCGTTTGCACGCCCAGGGAAAGGCGGTTTGCGCCCGCGGCGAAAAAGCCGCGCAGCAAAGCGGGCGTCAGCGTCTCGGGGTTTGCCTCCAGCGTAATCTCCGCCCCGGCGCGGGGCTGTGCCGCATCAATCAGCTGTGCAAGCTGGGCCGGGCGCAGCAGGCTGGGCGTGCCGCCGCCGAAATACAGGGTGTCCGGCGCGCCCGGAAGCTGCCAGCGCAGGCGGGCCAGCTCGCGCAGAAGGGCGTCTACATACGCCTGCGGCACCTGTGCGCTTCCGCCAAGGGAATAAAAATCGCAGTAGCGGCATTTGGAAAGGCAGTACGGAATATGGAAATAGATGCCCTGCACCATGGCCCCCCTCTCTGTGCGGCCCTTTGCGGTGCGGGGCCGGCAGGTCTCTTTGAAAAACATAGTACCACAAACGCCCCGGCTGCGCCAGAGGCGTTTTCCTTGACACAGGGGGCTTTTCAGGGTAAGCTAATATTATATGTGAAAACGCCGTTTTGCGCGGCAGGAAAAGAGGAAACAGGAATATGAAGCGAGTCGTCATCATCGGCGCCGGGCCCGCCGGGCTGACGGCAGCCAAAGAGCTGCTGGCAGGCAATGAGCCATACGACATCACCATTCTGGAAGAGAGCAATGAGATAGGCGGCATCTCCCGCACGGTGCGTTACGAGGGGAACCGCATGGACATTGGCGGGCACCGCTTCTTTTCGAAAAGCGACGAGATTATGCAGCGCTGGGCGCAGTGGATGCCCCTGCAGGGCGCGCCCAGCTTTGACGATGCCAAGCTGGGCCGCGAAAAACCGCTGGCACAGGGCGGGCCAGACCCGGAGAAGGAAGACCGCGTGATGCTGGTGCGCGACCGCGTCTCCCGCATTTATTACGGCAACCACTTCTTCGATTACCCCATCAGCATGAAGTGGGAAACCATCCGCAACATGGGCTTTGCCACCACAATGAAAGCGGGTTTCAGCTATTTGAAGGCCATGGTGGCCAAAAGGCCGGAGACGAACCTGGAAAACTTCTATATCAACCGCTTTGGCAAGGTGCTGTACAGCATGTTCTTTGAGGGCTACACCGAAAAGCTGTGGGGCCGCCACCCCAGCGAAATTGCGGCAGATTGGGGCGCCCAGCGTGTGAAGGGGCTTTCTATTCTGAGCCTTTTGAAAAACATGCTGCCCAAGGGCAAAAACGCCGAGGTGGAGACAAGCCTGATTGAACAGTTCTGGTACCCGAAGTTTGGCCCCGGCCAGCTTTGGGAGACGCTTGCGGCAGACGTGCAGGCGCAGGGGGCAAAGCTGCAGTTTGGCCACAGCGTCAAGCGCATTGTGTGCGAGGGCGGCAGGGTGAAGGCTGTGGTGTGCGACACACCGCAGGGCGAACAGACGCTGGAGGGGGATATTTTCATCTCCTCGATGCCGGTGAAAGACCTTGTGCTGGGCATGGAAGCCGCCGCGCCCGCGCGCATTCGCGAGCTGGCTGCCGGCCTGCCTTACCGCGACTTTGTCACCGTGGGGCTTTTGGTGCCCCGCCTTGGCCTGAAAAATGAGACGGCGATGAAAACGCTGGGCAACATTGTGCCCGACTGCTGGATTTATGTGCAGGACCCGCGTGTGAAGCTGGGCCGCATCCAGATTTTCAACAACTGGTCCCCCTACATGGTGAAAGACCCGGAGCACACTGTGTGGATTGGCCTTGAATACTTCTGCGCCGAGGGCGACAGCTTCTGGAACATGCCGGAAGAGGAGTGCACCGCCTTTGCCGTCTCGGAGCTGGAGAAGATGGGCGTGGTGCAAAAGGGCGATGTGCTGGCCTCGCACCGCGAGCGTGTGAAAAAGGCCTACCCCGCCTATTTCGACACCTACGAGCACATGGATGAAATTGTGTCGTTCCTGAACGGCTTTGAAAACCTGTACTGTGTGGGCCGCAACGGCCAGCACCGCTATAACAACATGGATCATTCCATGCTTACCGCCATCCGCGCGGCCGAGGCCATTGGCAAAGGCGGGGAAGGCAAACAGGCTATTTGGAATGTGAACACGGAAAAAAGCTATCACGAATCGAAAGCGTGAGGCCAGAATGCCCAAAGGCCCCGCAGGGGAAAAGCCTGCGGGGCCTGCTGCTTTTTGCGGGCACAGCCGTGGACGAAAGGGGGAGATGCAGCATGCTTGCCTTGCTTCTGGCGCCTGTCTATCTGGTGCTGAACGCCTATCTGTCGCGCTGGCTTTTGCGCTGGATGGCTGCATGCACTCACTGGTTCAAAAAGAAGTGGGCCGTGGGGTGCATCATGGCGTTCTATATTTTTGTTTCGCTTTCGCCGCTCACAGGGTTTCTGATTACACAGGGCCCGGTGCACCGCTTTTTGAAGCTGCTGGGCAATTACTGGCTGGGCACGCTGGCCTATATTCTGCTTACCGTGCTGGTGCTGGATGCAGTGCGCCTGATATGGAAGCGCACCCGGTGGGGGGCAAAGGGGCTGCGCCACCCGCGGCGCGCGTTTGTGGCCGCGGGCGGGTTTGTCATTTTGTTTGTGGCAGGCATCAGCGCCTGGGGCATTTTGCATGCGCAGAACGTGGTGCTGCGCGAAGAGACCGTCACGGTGCACAAGGCGTGCGCTGCCGCCCGGCAGGGCGAGCTGCGCATTGCCCTTGTGTCTGACCTGCACCTTGGCTACAATGTGGGCGCGGCACAGGTGCGGCGCGTGGTGGAAACGGTCAACGAAACACAGCCGGACGTGGTGGTGCTGGCGGGCGATGTGTTTGACAACGAATATGCCGCCGTGTATCAGCCCGAGAAGATAGCCGCCCTGCTGCGGGGCATTCGCAGCCGCTTTGGCGTGTATGCCTGCTGGGGCAACCATGATGTGAGCGAACAGCTTTTGGCTGGCTTTTCTTTCACGGCGGAAAACCCGGCCGCCGAGGACGAGGCCTACCGTGCGTTTTTTCAAAATGCAGGGGTGCAGCTTTTGGAGGACGAGAGCGTGCTGGTGGAAAACGCCTTTTACCTTGTGGGCCGGCAAGACCCGCAGCGCCAGGAAAAGCTGGGGCAAAGCAGGCTTTCCCCGGCGCAGCTTTTGGCCGGGCTGGACGCCGAAAAGCCTGTTTTCGTCATAGACCATCAGCCCCGCCAGCTGGAAGAGCTGGCCGCCGCAGGGGCGGACCTGGCTTTGTCCGGCCACACGCACAACGGCCAGATGTTTCCGGGCAACCTGCTAATCCGCCTGGCTTGGAAAAACCCGGCCGGCGTTTTGCAGGTTGGGAATATGACTTCCTGCGTTACGCAGGGCGCAGGCGTTTGGGGCCCAGCCATGCGCGTGGGCACAGACAGCGAAGTAATGCTGCTTCATGTGCGCTTTGCACCGTGAGGCCAGGTAAAGTAAGGGGGAATTAGAAATGTGGCAGCCAAAACAGTGGAAAAAGGCCGCCCGGCACACGCTGAAAGCAAATTATGGCCGCATTGTGGCCGTGTGCGTGCTGGTTGGCATTTTGGTGGGAGGGCTTAGCCTTTCGCCCGTGCATTCCGGGCCGGCGCCCGGGCAGGACGGCCAGGCCCAGGCCGGGTATGCGGCCGGAAAAAGCAACATGCAGATTTTGGAAGAGTTTTTGGAGAACACCTCTGCCGGGCAGGCGCTGCAGCGGGCACAGGCCAGCCCCGATGGGGGCCGGGGTGTGCTGAGCAAGCTGGTTAACAACATCACTGCCTCCGGGTCTTTTCTGTTCGGCGCGCTGAACGCCGTGAACCAGATGGCTTTTCAGGGGCGCTTCGGCGCCGGCATCGTCATTGCCTTCGGGGCGCTGCTCACGTTCTGCTGGTGGGTGTTTGTGGGCGGTGTGCTGCCGGTGGGCGAGCGGCGCTTTTTTCTGGAGAGCCGGGCATACCGCGGCACGCGCTTCCACCGCGTGTTTTTGCCCTACCGCGTGCATTGCACGCGCCACACGGCCTTTGTGATGCTGGTAAGGGATGCAAAACTTTGCCTGTGGGCGCTTACCGTGGTGGGCCTGCCGGTGAAGCTGTATTCTTACCTGATGGTGCCCTATATCCTTGCCGAAAACCCCTCCACACCCTGCCGCGAGGCCTTTCGCCTTTCCAGCAGCATGATGAAGGGCTATAAGTGGCGCTGCTTTTTGCTGGACCTCTCCTTCCTGGGCTGGTATCTGCTTAACATTCTGACGCTTGGCGCGCTGGATGTTCTGTTTACCTCGCCCTACCGCAAGGCCGTGTATGCAGAGGCTTATATGGCGCTGCGGCAGGAGGCCAAGCGCCGCCAGGCGCCCGGCGCACAGTGGATGTGCGACACCGCGCTGGAGGCCGCGCCCTGCCAGGGCGAATACCCGGCAGAGCAATACCTTCTGCCCGAGGCGGAGGGCCGGCGCTGGCTGAAGGTGGATTATCACTGCCGCTATTCGCTGCAGACGCTGATTCTGCTGTTCTTTACCTTTTCGTTCATCGGCTGGGTGTGGGAAGTGAGCCTGCACCTGTTTGGCAGCGGCGTGTTTGTAAACCGCGGCGTGCTGCACGGGCCGTGGCTGCCCATTTACGGCACGGGCGGCGTGCTTTTGCTGGTGCTGCTGAAAAAGGTGCGCGACAACCCGCTTGCCACCTTCCTTTTGGGCATGGTGGTGTGCGGCGTGGTGGAATATTCCACCGCCTGGTACCTGGAGACATTCAAGCACACCAAATGGTGGGATTACACCGGCTATTTCCTCAATTTGCACGGGCGCATCTGCGCCGAGGGGCTTTTGGTGTTCGGCCTGGGCGGCTGCATGTTCATCTATGTGCTGGGCCCGCTGCTGAACAACCTGTATGCAAAGGTGCCGGCGCGCGTGAAAAACAGGCTGTGCGCTGTGCTGCTGGCTGTGTTTTTGGTGGATTTCGCCTATTCCTCCTTTGTGCCAAATACGGGCGAGGGCATCACCGATTACCCCGCGCCCTCTTTGCCGCCGGCGCAGGAATAAAACAAAAAAGCGTGCTTCCCGGCCAAAACCGGGAAGCACGCCTTTTTATTTTCTGTTTCCCAAAATGCCCAAAGCGGCACGCGGGGCAGGGGCTCAATAGGCTTTGCCCCACACCACCATAGCCTTGGCGGGCTTGCCGCAGCAGGGGCACACATCCGCCAGATGCTCCTGCTCAAAGGGCATGCAGCGGCTGGAAAGGCCGGCCTTTTCCTTCATCATGTCCTCGCAGGCCTCGTCGCCGCACCACATCGTTTTGATATAGCCGCTTTCGCGGGAGGCAATGTCCACCACCTCGTCCATGGTTGTGGCCGAGAAGGTGCGCGCGGCGCGATTTTCCTGCGCGCGGGCATACAGGGCCTTGCCCACAGCCTGCAGCTGCTGGGGAATGACGGTTTCCAATTCTTCCAGCGGGGTGAACAGCTTTTCGCGGTCTGTGCGGCGCACCAGCACACACTGGCCTTTTTCAATGTCTTTGGGCCCTATTTCCAGGCGCAGGGGCACGCCCTTCATCTCCCACTGGGCAAATTTCCAGCCGGGGGAATTGTCCGACGCATCCAGCTTCACGCGGCAGAACTTGGCAAGGCGCGCGCGCAGCTCTTCGGCCTTTTCCATCACGCCGGGCTTGTGCGCGGCCACCGGCACAATCACCACCTGGTACGGCGCCACGGCCGGGGGCAGAATCAGCCCCTCGTCGTCCCCGTGCGTCATGATGATGGCGCCCACCAGGCGGGTGGAAACGCCCCACGACGTCTGGAAGGGGAACTGCAGCTTGTTGTCGCGCCCGGTGAACTGCACGCCAAACGCGCGCGAGAACCCGTCGCCGAAATAGTGGCTGGTGCCGCTTTGCAGGGCCTTGCCGTCGTGCATCATGGCCTCGATGGTGTAGGTGGCCTCGGCGCCTGCAAATTTTTCGCTGTCTGTCTTTTTGCCCTTCAGCACGGGGATGTTCAGCTCTTCCTCACAGAAAGAGGCATAGGTGTTCAGCTGCTGCTCTGTCTCGGCAATGGCCTCTTCGGCCGTCTCGTGGATGGTGTGCCCCTCCTGCCACCAGAACTCGCGGCTGCGCAAAAACGGGCGCGTGGTCTTTTCCCAGCGCACCACGCTGCACCACTGGTTATACTTCATGGGCAGGTCGCGCCAAGAGTGCAGCACATGCGCAAAGTGGTCGCAGAACAGCGTCTCGGACGTGGGGCGCACGCACAGGCGGTCTTCCAGTTTTTCCGAGCCGCCCATTGTCACCCACGCCACCTCGGGCGCAAAGCCCTCTACATGGTCTTTTTCCTTTTGCAGCAGGCTCTCTGGAATAAACAGCGGCATGGCCACGTTTTCATGGCCGGTTTCTTTGAAGCGCTTGTCCAGCAGGTGCATGATGTTTTCCCAAATGGCATAGCCGTATGGGCGCAAAATCACGCAGCCCTTCACGGCCGAGTAGTCCACCAATTCTGCCTTCAGGCAGATGTCGGTATACCACTGGGCGAAGTCCTCGTTGATGGGGGTAATGGCTTCCACCATTTTTTTGTTCTCGCTCATACGGCATCTCCTCACAGAAAGTTTTCAAAGCACGCGGCGGCCCGGCACCGTGCCGGCGCGCGGATAATAAAAGCCCCCAAGGTTTGGGGGCTTTAAAAGCAAACCGGAAACTCAGGTGTTTTCTTCGATGTAGCGCACAACGTCGCCGACGGTGTGAAAATCTTCGATTTTGTCGTCCGGCATTTCCAGGCCGAACTCATCTTCCAGCGTCATGGACAGGTCTACAATATCGAGGCTGTCTGCATCGAAGTCTTCGAGGAGGTTCGAATCCATCGTAACACGATCCTCGTCAAGATCGAGCTGGTCGCAGATGATCTCACGCACGCGTTCAAAAACCACTTCTTTTCTCCCTCCCATATGCGCTGCACGGGCCCTTCTGGCGGCCCGGGCGGCGAAATATCTACTACATTTTATATCGGTGTTTCTGTGCTTGTCAAGCGGAAAATAAAAAATACTGCGCAGGAACAGGCAAGGCCGCCCGCACCGCGTAAAACGGGGCACTTTTCCATGGAATTTACACAAAAATTTCAACGGATTTTCAGCATATGGGCGTATCATAAACGCACAGCAAGGGGGTTGCGTCGGTGAAGATTTTGATTATAGAGGACGAGCGCCTGCTGGCCCAATCGCTGCAGCTGGCCCTGCAGCGCAGGGGCTTCCAGGTGGAACTTGCCCACGATGGGTAGACAGGCGCGGCCTATGCGGATACGGGCGTTTACGATTTGCTGGTTTTAGACGTGATGATGCCCGGCATGGACGGCTATACCCTGGCGCGCCATGTGCGCAGCCGGCACGGCGCGGTGCCCATTTTGATGCTGGGCGTGCTGGCCGGCTTGTGCGTGGCCATTGCGGCCGTGCTGGGGCTGGAAAAGCACATCGACAGCATCAACGCCGTCAACGAAGAAATCATCAGCCTGGCCCCGGATTCGCTGACGCGCGTGTCGTGGACGCGGGACGGCAGCACGCTCAGCTTTATCAAAGAGGACGGCGTATGGCGCGACGAGCAGGACGAGGCCTTCCCGGTGGACCAGGACGCCATGCAGGAGCTTTTGGCCCGCTTCGAAACGGTGCAGGCAAGCTTTGTCATTGAAGATGTGGAAGATTACAGCCAGTACGGCCTGGACGAGCCGCAGTGCACCATCACGCTTTCTGACGGCGACGGCGACACCGTGGTAGAGCTGGGCGGCTATTCCACCATGGACGATAAGCGCTATGTGACGCTGGGGCAGGGCACCGTCTACCTGATAGACGACGACCTTCTCAGCTATATTCCGGAAAGCCGGGACGGCCTGATGCAGCAGGACGGCGTGCCGCAGTATGACACTGTGGAAGAAATTGAAATATCCGGCTCGTCGCCGCTTTCCATTGCCTACCTGCCGCAGGAGGCGCTTTCCTATACCGATGCCTATGAGTATTATGCGGTGGAGGGCGAAAGCTACCGCGCGCTGGACACCCAAAAGGTGACCGATTTTATGCAGGCGCTGCAGAACCTGGGGTATACAGACTATGCAACCTATCAGGCCACTGAGCAATCGCTGGAAGATTACGGCCTGGCCAGCCCGGAGATGACTGTCTCGGTTGTTTACACGCTGGACGAACAGGAGGCGTCGTTCACCCTGGCCCTTGGGCAGGACGCCGACGGCAACGGCTATGTGCGCATGGATGATTCTGAAATCATCTACCGCGTGGGACAGGAGGAATACGAGGCCGTGCTGCATACCAGCTACGACACCCTGCGGCCGGCCGAGGTGCTTGCGCTGGATTGGGACAAGGTAGAGCAGATAGACATCACCCTCGATGGCCAAACGTATGAGGTGCAGGCGGGCAGCGGCTATTCCATTGGCGAAGAAGAAGTGGATTTGGAAGCCGTGCAAAGCGCTGTGGACGCGCTGGCCGTCAACACGTTCCTCACAGACGAGCCGGAAAAGGCGCAGGAGATTGCCTTCACCGTCTATCTGGACGGCTGGCAGGCGCCGCTGGAGGCGACGGCTTACCAGTATGACGGCGAAAACTGCCTGGTGCAGCTGGACGGCGAAACGCTGGGCCTGGTGGAAAGGCAGCTGGTGGTGGCTTTGAAAGAGGCCGCCAACGCAGTTGTGCTGGAACTGGAATAAATAGCGCGGGGCTGCATGCGCCCCCGCCCGTGGCCGCAGGCCGGGGCGGGGGCGCTTTTTTGTGCCGGGGCGCGGCGCTGCATGGCGGCACGGCCGCGCGCATAAACATCAGCATGCGGGGCCCGGGGCGCTTGCCGCCCGCTGTGCCGGGCCGCGAAAAAACGCGGCGCCCCGCGCGCTGCGGCGGAAAAGGGGGAAGGGTGGCGTGCGGGTTTCGTTTTTGAAAATGCACGGCTGCGGCAACGATTATCTTTATGTGGACGGCCTTTCGGGCAGGGCGCCCACGCCGCAGGCCGCGGCACAGGCCGCGCCGCGCCTGTGCGCCCGGCACACGGGCGTGGGGGCAGACGGCATCATTCTGCTGCTGCCATGCAAAGGGGCGGACGCGCGCATGCGCATGTTCAACGCCGACGGCAGCGAGGGGGCCATGTGCGGCAACGGCGTGCGCTGTGCGGGGGCGCTGCTGATGGCGCGCGGCCTCACGGCGCAAAGCGGGTGCGCGCGGGTGCAAACCAACAGCGGCCTGCGCACGGTGACGCGCGCGCAGGCCGGCCTTTACACGGCAGAGATGGGCGCGCCGGAATGGAGCGCAGAGCGAATGGGCCTTGCGGGCCTGCACGGCCGGGTGGTGGGCCGCCTGCTGGAATTTGGCGGCGAACGCCTTTGCGTAAGCTGTGTGGCGGTGGGAAATGTGCACTGCGTGCAGTTTGTGCCGCACACGGCGGCTCTGTGCCTGGAAGAGCTGGGCCCGCGCGTGGCATATGCCCGCTGGTTCCCCGCGGGGGCCAACGCGGGCTTTGCACAGCGCTGCGGCGAAAGCGAGCTGCGCGTGCGCGTGTACGAGCGCGGCAGCAAAGAGACGCTGGCCTGCGGCACGGGCGCCTGCGCCGCGGCGGCCTGTGCCTGGGCGCTGGGGCAGTGCCCGGCGGGCCGCCCGGTGGCGGTGCACATGCCCGGCGGCACGCTGCAGGTGGAAGAACGGGCAGGGCAGTTATTGCTGACGGGCCCCGTGCAGGCCGTGTTTGAGGGCACGGCAGAGCTGTAACCCCGCAGGCCGCCCCGCAAAGGGCCCCTGCGGCGCAAAAAAGCCCTGCCCTGCGGCAGGGCGCACCGGCGGCCGGTGGCCTTTGCAGCACACGCCAGGGCCCGGGCGCGCGGGCCGGTTCTGTTTTGGCGCAACAGGGCATATAGCTGCAGCAGGGCGCTTGCCCGCCTACTGATTCGAAAAAGGGGAAGTAGCATGCAGCCAAACCTGAACTTTTCCCGCCTGGGGGAAAATTACCTGTTTTCTGAAGTGCGCGCACGCACCCGCGCATTCTGTGAGGCGCACCCCGGCGTGCGCGTGACAGACCTTGGCGTGGGCGATGTAACACTGCCGCTGGCCGCGCCGGTGGTGCGCGCTTTGCGGGCGGCCTGCGCCGAGATGGGCCGCCGCGAAACCTTCCGCGGCTATGGCCCGGCAGAGGGGTATGCCTTTTTGCGCGAGGCGCTGGCGGCGCGGTATGCGCGGCTGGGCGCGCGCATCTCGCCAGAGGATATTTTTGTCTCAGACGGCGCCAAAAGCGACCTGGCCGCCATTCTGGCGCTGTTTTCGCCGCACAACACGGTGCTGGTGCCAAGCCCCGGCTACCCCGTGTATATGGACACCAACCTTGTGTGCGGGCGGCAGGTGCACACCCTGGCTGCCACGCGGGAAAACGGCTTTTTGCCTTTGCCGGGGCCGGGCACGCAGGCCGGTGTGGTATATCTGTGCAGCCCGGGCAACCCCACGGGCGCCGCCTACAGCGCGGACGGCCTGGCCGCATGGGTGCGCTGGGCGCTGGGCAGCGGCGCGCTGCTGGTGTTTGACGCAGCCTATGAGGCATTTATTCAGGATAAAGCCCTGCCGCACTCCATTTATCAAATTGAGGGCGCCCGCGAATGCGCAATTGAAATTGGCTCTTTTTCCAAAAGTGCGGGCTTCACGGGCCTGCGCTGCGGCTGGGCCGTGGTGCCGCAGGCGCTGCGGGCGGGCGGCGTGCCCCTGCGCGGGCTGTATGCGCGCTGGCGCGCCATTTCCACCAACGGGGTGGCCTACCCCGTGCAGCGCGCGGCGGCCGCCGCGCTAAGCTGTGAGGGGCGTGCGGCAGTGGCAAAAAACATTCAGGCCTACCGCAAAAATGCACAGGTGCTTGCCGCGGCGCTGCAGCAGGCGGGCGTGTGGTATTGCGGGGGCAAAAACAGCCCCTATTTGTGGCTGGAAGCGCCGCGCGGCATGGGCTCTTGGGCGCTGTTTGAACACCTGCTGCACACGGCGCGCGTGTCCGGCACGCCGGGCGTGGGCTTTGGGCCAGAGGGCGAGGGCTATTTCCGTCTGTCGGCCTTTGGCGATGCCGAGGCCACCAAACGCGCCGCAGCGCGGCTGTGCCTTTCCCTGGGCATGCTGGCGGGCAAATGAGGGGCAAGGCACAAAACGGCCCCCGGCCAGGCGGAAACGCCGGCCGGGGGCCATTTTGCACCGTCAGGCTTACGGCCGGGGGCCGTGCTGCGATGCCTCTTTCTGATACTGCACAAAGGCAATGAACTGGCGCACCAGCTGCACCTCCTGCGGCGAAAAATTGGCCGGAAGCTGAATGGTGTGCTCATCGCGCCGGTATATGTAAGAGGCGTCGCGCCGGTACGAGCATGGCTCGCGCACCAGCCCCAGCAGGTAATCGAGGGAAATATCAAAAATTTTCGCCAGCTTTACTTTGGCCTCGTCGTCCGGGTCGCTGTGGCCGCACTCGTAACTGGAAATGGTGAACGGAGATACCGAAAGCAACGCCCCAAGCTGTTTTTGCGAAAGCCCTTTATCGCGCCGAAGTTCTTGCAGCAATTCACCTTTCATAATCAGGCCCCTCCTTTTCCGGCCTTGAAAATACTATTATCTTCCTCTTACATTTAATTAATATGGAATACCACGATGAATATAAGATTCTATTTGAAGAATTTTCACAGTTTGCTTGACAACTGTGAAATTTTGGCATATAGTGAAGAGGAAGTTGGCGGTTTCTCACAGCCACAAAAAAACAAGCAGGAGGAAAACCATGAAAAAGACATTTGTTTTGCTGCTTGGCATTGTGCATGGCGGCTGTGTTTTTTGCGGTGCCTGTGTTTGCAGAAGGCGACGGCAATGCCCAGCCGGCGGCTGCGCCTGTCAACACACAGGAAGCTTTGGAACAGGCCCTTGCCGCAGCTGCACCAGCAGGCGACACGGTAACACTGGGAGGCAATATCACGCTTAAAACCCCCATCACGGTGCCGGCAAACGTCACGCTGGATGGTGCGCGTACCTATACCTTGACAGCAGATACAGACTTCAACGGCAGCTATGTGGTGCTGGCAACCGGCAACTTGTCCAATGTGACGGTGAATGCCGCTGGAATGGCCAACTATGCCGTGCAGGTGTATGGTGAGACTGCCAATGTAACGCTGACAAGCGTTGCCATGCAGAACGGCAAGTACTCTGGCCTCGTTGTGAACAACGGCGCATCGGCAAGCCTGAAAGGATGCACGTTTGCGGGCAATGGCTTCAGTGCGGTAGAGCTGGCGGACGGCAAAGATCATTCCGGCGCGGCGCCGAAGCTGACGGTGGACAGCCTGACGGACGAGGTTACGGTGCGCGCCGATGTGAGTGCGAACGCACAGCCTGTGCTTACGGTTGAAGATGACAAACCGGTGCTTACGGGCAAAGTGAACGGGCAGACCGTGTATGCCAACAACAGCGAGGCAATGCTTGCGGCGCTGTGCAACACGCAGGGCGCAACAGAAATTGCGCTTGGCGGCAACATTAATCTGGAGAATCCCTTGAAAATAACACAGCCGGTGGCAGTGAACGGGAATGGGCATGAGCTTACCGTTACGAAGGATATTACAGGCGTAAGCAGTTACGGCAATGCGGTGACGGTAGAGGCCGGTGGCGTGACGCTCTCGAACCTGACAGTGAATGCAAACAACAATGCCAAATATGCCGTGCATGTCTACGACGCGCAAAATGTGAAGCTGGACAAAGTGACCGCCGTGAACGGCAATTACAATGGCGTGCTGGTGAATGGCGCCACTGTAACCATGAAGGACATGACGTTCCGCAACAACGGCGGCAGCAAAGAGATGGGCGGCATTGAGCTTGGCAAGGGCACCAATGTGCAGAACACCCCGAAAGTAACGCTGGAGGGCACCGTTAACTCGGACAAGCTGGACAAGGTGTTGTATGTGGACGTAAAGCAGGTGGGTGCTGCGAACGCGGCTGGTGCAATTGAAAACAAAACCAGCAACCTCAACATTACGGTGGGCGCCGATGGCTCGGTGACGGTTGTGGACAAAAACGCCAAGCCCGACCCGAAGCCGGAGGAAAAACCGTCTACCCCCGCCCCCTCGGCCCCGGCAAAGGCCAACCCCAAAACGGGCGTGAAGGCGTAACAAACGCGCCGCACAGGGAAAATTTCACACAGGAAAGGCCGCAGGCAGCTCTGCGGCCTTTCTTTTTTCACAAAGATGCGGTAGTATGGTACCATAACAAACACCGGGCGCCCGCGGGCCGGGCGCCGGAAAACGGCGGGAGGGCAACATCATGTCTATCAAAAGCGAATATTACGGAAGAACCAAAGACGGCCAGGACGTATACCGCTATACGCTGGAAAACGAAAACGGCATGCGCGTGTGCGTGATAGAATATGGCTGCGCGGTCACCCACATATTTGTGCCGGATAAAACAGGCGGCCTGCGCGACGTGGTGCTGGGCTATGAAAGCCTGGCAGGCTACGAGGCGGGCACAGCCAGCCTGGGCGCGCTGGTGGGCCGCTGTGCCAACCGCATTGAGGGCGCGGCGTTCGAGCTGGGCGGCAGGCGGTATGCGCTGGAGGCAAACGACGGCCCCAACCATTTGCACGGCTGTTTTGGCCGCAAGGTGTTCAAGGGGCACCTTGAGACGCCGCAGGACGGCGCCCAGCGCCTTGTGCTGAAGGCGCACAGCCCGGCGGGGGAGGACGGCTTTCCGGGCAATATGGAGGTGACGGTGGCCTACACCCTCACGGCAGACAACGCCCTTGTGATGGATTACACCGCCACCACAGACGAGGCCACCCTTGTCAACCTCACCAACCACAGCTATTTCAACCTGGAGGGCTATGCCAGCGGCAGCGTGCTGGAACAGCAGCTTACCATTTTTGCCGGCCGGTTTTTAGAGGCAAACGCGCAAACCTGCCCCACCGGGCGCATTCTTGGCGTGGAGGATACGCCATTCGATTTCCGCGCGGGCAAGCTGATTGGCACAGGCCTGCAGGAAGAGGACGACGGCCGCCAGCTTGCCATGGCCCACGGCTACGACCACTGTTTTGTGCTGGATAAACAGCCCGGCCAGCTGGCGCTGGCGGCAAAGGCGTATGCCTATAAAACGGGCATTTGTATGGAGGTTTTCACCACCCAGCCCGGCATGCAGCTTTACACGGGCAACTTCCTTTCGCAGGACGGTGTAGACGGCAAAACGGGCGGCCCGCATGCCGATAAACAGGCCTTCTGCCTGGAGACGCAGCACTACCCGTGCGCGCCCTCGCACCCCAACTTCCCCAGCATTGAGCTGCGGCCCGAGGAAGAATATCACGAAACCACCATCTACCGCTTTGGCGTGGAATAAATGGCCAGGCTGAAGCATTGCCGTGGCGGCACGCGCGCCGCGCTGGCCGGTTTGTGGGCCGGCCTTGTTGCGGTTAGCGTGCTGTGCGCGTGCGCGCTGGCGGGCGCGTGGCTTTCTGCACAGTGGCGCGTGTGGCTGCTTTGCGCGGCGGCGGTGTGCGCCATTGCCTGCCCGTGCCTTGGCGCGGCCATCCGCCGCATTGCCAGCGGCCGCCGGGGCGAAAAGCAGGCCTGTGCTGTGCTGAAGGGCCTGCCCGCGGGCTATACGGTGCTGTGCAACGTGCCCATGCAGGCCAATGGCCGCAAAACCGAGCTGGACGCCGCCGTGGCGGGGCCCGGCGGCGTGTGCGTGGTGGAGGTAAAGCACTATGCGGGCGACGTTTTTGGCACAGAGCATGCCGCCGCCTGGCGCCAGGCGCGCCCGGGCAAGGGCGGCAGGCGCATCGAGAAAAGCGTGCCCAACCCCGTGGCGCAAAACCGGCGGCAGGTGGCCATTGTGCGCGCGGCGCTGCAAAGCGCGGGGGCGGCATGCCCGGTGTGGGGGGCCGTTTATTTTTCAAACCCCTATGCGCGTGTGCATGCGCACGCGCCAGAGCTTGTGCAGGGCGCAGACGCCCTGCGCCGTGCCGTGTGCGGCCCGGCGCGCCTTTCGCGCAGCCAGCAGCGCGCGGCCGTGCAGGCCCTGCTGGCCGCGGGCAGCCCGCGCCGCTAAGCACGCCCCAGCCGGGGCAAAGCACAAAGGGCATTTCTGCCTGCTTTTTCTGCGGCGCCGCGCGGCGGGCCCGCCCGTTGCCCCCTCTTAAAAACAAAAAGCCCATGGCGGCCATGTTTGGCCTGCCATGGGCCTTTTGCGTTTATGGCCCTTTCTGCGGCACAGCGCCACACCAAAACAGCAGTTTTGCGAAACCGGAAAAGTTTCACAAAAAGGCGCTTGCATTCATATTATGTGTGTAGTAGTATATAATATAGTTATATCTAGTTTTAAATACTATATAATGTCTAAAAGAGACACTCATGCAAAGAGGTGTGGCAGATATGCTGAAGAAAATAAAAGACCCGGCCAGCGCGCTGACGCATTTTGCGGGCTGTGTCATGGCGGCCCTGGCGGCGGTGCCGCTGCTGTGCAAGGCCGCGCGCGAGCCGGGCCGCCTGTATTTCATTGCCATGGCCGTGTTTGCGCTTAGCATGGTGCTGCTGTATGCCGCCAGCACCACCTACCACACGGTGGATTCCACAGATAAAGTGAACCGCCGCCTGCGCAAGCTGGACCATATGATGATTTTTGTGCTGATAGCGGGCAGCTATACGCCCATCTGCCTTATTACGCTGCGCGGGCCGCAGGGCACCGCGCTGTGCGCGGCGGTGTGGGCCGTGGCCCTGGCGGGCATTGCCATCAAAGCCCTGTGGATTACCTGCCCCAAGTGGTTTTCTTCCGTGCTGTACATTGCCATGGGCTGGCTGTGCGTGTTTGCCGTGGTGCCCATTGTGAACGCGCTGTCACCCGCGGGGTTTGGCTGGCTTTTGGCGGGCGGCATCATTTACACGGCGGGCGGCGTGCTTTATGCGCTGAAGCTTCCGTTGTTCAATGCGCGCCACAAGGTGTTTGGCACGCACGAAATTTTCCATGTGTTCGTCATGGCGGGCAGCGCCTGCCACTATGTGCTGATGTACTTTTTTGTCATGCCCGCTTTGGCATAGTGCCGGGCCTGAGCTTTGGGCGGCAAAACAGTGGCTGCGGGCCGGGCCTGCGGTTTGCGCAGGCCCTTCAGAACCTTTTGCCGTTTGCGCCTGTTGGCCCGCTGTGTGCATCGTTCTGCATGCGCCGCCCTGCTGCGGCCGGCACGGCGGCGTGGTGCTGTGCTTATGAATAAAAGAGGGGGCTGCCTGGCGCAGGCAGCCCCTTTTTTTGCGCCTTTTTGGCCTGCGGCGCGCCGTGGGCGCGCTTAATACCTTTTTGAAAGCGCAAAGTAAAGCATTTTGTTTATCACAAGGGGCACACAGGCCGCGGCCATCAGCGCAAAACCCGCCGCACGGGAAAAATACAGGGCCGCAACGCCTGCGGGCAAAAGCAGCCCCAGTGCACCCCACACAGCCGTACGGGCCGATTTCTGCCACAAAAACTGTTCGCGCTCGTCGTATTCGCGGCGGCATGCTTCTTCCAGCCTGCGCTGTGCGTCCGGTGTGCCGCGCAGCATGGCCCGCCAGCGCACCACACATATCATCACCACGATACCACGATATCAATGCCGGAGAGAAGGCCGGTGAGAAACCCGCGGTACCAGCCGTGCTGCGCGGTGAACGCACCGAGGACGAGCAGCACCAGCACAAGGCAGGCGTAAGCGATGCCCAGCCGGATGCGCAGGTGCAACGTGTGGCAAAACTGTGCCAGTTGTTTTGGTTCCATGTGCTATTCCTCCTCAAACAGAAATACTTCCTCAATAGACAGGCCGAAGTAAACGGCTATTTTGTGGGCCAGGGGCAGGCTGGCCGTGTATTTGCCCACCTCAATAGAGGTGATGGTCTGCCGTGTGACGCCCACGGCCCGGGCCAGCTCTTCCTGGCTTATTTTGCGCGCTTTGCGCAAAGCGGGAAGGTTGGTTTTCATATGCATGCACTCCTTGCAAAGCTTGCTTTGCATTTTTAGTATAGTTTACTTTGCAATAGATGTCAAGCCAGCTTTGCAAAAAAGGCCACTTTCCCAGCGGGAAAGTGGCCATTTGGCATGTTGCCACGGGAACCCCACGGCCTTTGAAGCGGAAAGCTGGCCGCCTTGCGCCGTCAAAGCGCCTTTGTGCGCCGGTTGGTTTTGGCAGACGGGGCCTACTCGGCGGGAATGAGGCAGCCGTTTACCTCCACCGCAGAAATAAGGGAAGGGTCCAGCAATTCGCCGTATTCACAGCTTACTTCATAGTAGGCGCGGCCAATGGGCGAGGCAGCTGCATCTATGCTGCCTTCGGCGGCGCGCACATTGTCTTCCCACGTGCCCATGGTGCGGGTGCCGCCGTCCGCCATGTGCAGAACAATCTGCGCGCGGCTAAGGGCATCGCGCACCCCGGCGCCGTCCGGCAGGCCTTCAAACACCACGCTCACGCGCATGGGCGTAAGGCGCACCTGTGCAATGGCAATGCCGGTGGCCGGGTCTGCCGCGGCCTGGGGCACGGCAAGCTGCACGGCCTGCCTGGCCTGCGGCACGGTGAAGGTAAAGCTCCATCGGCCCTCCTGCTCCCATTCCGTCTGCGTATAGGGGGCCTGGCCGCCGCTGCCCGCATATTTGCGGTTACCGTATAAATAAGATACATCCCAGGTAAGCGTTTGCCCGCTTTGAACGCCCGCCCCGCTAAGCTTGCACATCAAATTTACCGCGTTCCCGGCCGAGGCTTCCTCTGCCGGTACCGTCACAGAGCCGGAATCTACAGTGCCCTGTGCCTCGCCCCGGGCATAGTAGGTGAGGCCCTGGGCCGGCACGCCGTTTTCAAACGTAAGCGTCAGCGGCAGATACAGCACCTCGCCGTCAAACAAGGCGCCGTTCAGCGTCAGCGTGCAGCCGTTATCGGTGGCGGTGAGGGCCAGCCCCTCGCCCGGCATGCCAAGGCTTGCGGCCTGGCTGTGTGCGGCCGGGCCAAAAAACTGCCCAAACACGCTTTGCCACGGGAACCCGGCGGCCGCCATGGCGCCTGCGCCCACGCAGCAGGCCATGGCGGCCGCTGCCGCCAGCACGGCCATGCGGCGCAGCCTGCGCGGCCGGGCGGGCTGCGCCGCGGGCGCGGCGGCAGGCGCCGGGCGGCTGTGCAGCTGTGCAAACACCTTTTCTTTCAGCCGGGCGGCCTCTTGCTGCGTGCCCAAAGCCTCTTCAACGGGCGGGGCATAGCAGCGGTCCATCCATTCAAACCACGTCTTCATGCGATATTCCCCTTTCCTGCAATGCTTTGCGAAGCGCGGCGCGCCCTCTTGCAAGGCGGCTGCGCACGGTGGAAGCGTTCATCTGCATTTCCCCGGCAATTTGCGCCGTTTTCTGCCTTTGGTAGTAATAGCGCAGAAAAACCTCTTTTGTGGCGGGCTCCAGCATCTCCAGCGCCTGGCGCACCAGCGCGGCCTGTTCCTGCTCTTCCAGCGCCTGCTGTGCCTGCTGGTCGGCCGGCAACAGGAAGTCCTCTTCCAGCGGCAGCACCGGCCTGGCGCGCCGCACGCGGCTGCGTGCCTCGTTGCGGGCAATGGCGCCAAGGTAGGCTTTCAGGCCGCCCTTTTCTGGCCGCACACTTGCGGCCGCGCCCCAAAGCTTTACAAATGTGTCGGCCGCGGCCTCCTCCAAATCGGCCTCGGCCAGCACCCCGGCCCCCGCCGCGCGCACGGTGGCCAGCACATACCCGGCATATTGATCTATCAGCTGTGCCAGGGCCTTTTCATCTTTGTGCTGAAGGCGCGCCAGCAAAAAGCGTTCTTCCAAGCGCCCTCACCTCCTTTTTGATGTGTGCGAAATGCATTTCACCCTTCTATACGCGCGCCGTGCGCATTTGGTTGCAGGCATGCTTTGTATCTGCAGCAAATTTTTGAACGGATGCGGCAAAGGCGCCGCAAGAAAAACAGGGCCGCTTCTCGCAAGAGAAGCGGCCCTGTGCAATTTTAGGCAAGCGCTTATTCGATGATGCTTTTGCCCGTCATTTCCTCGGGCTGGGGCAGGCCCATCACCTTCAGCATGGTGGGGGCAATGTCGGCCAGCACGCCGCCCTGGCGCAGCTTCACATCGCCCAGGCCCGCCACCAGGAAGGGCACGGGGTTTGTGGTGTGCGCGGTGAAGGGGTGCTCGGGGTCCGGGTCGTACATTTTATCGGCATTGCCGTGGTCTGCCGTCAGCAGCACGGCGCCGCCCGCGGCCAGCACCGCGTCAATCACCTTGCCCGCACACTCGTCCACAGCCTCCACGGCCTTTACAGCGGCGCTGAATACGCCGGTGTGGCCCACCATGTCGCAGTTGGCAAAGTTCAGAATAATGACGTCGTATTTGCCGCTTTCAATGCGCTTGACGCATTCGTCCGCCACAAGGTAGGCGCTCATTTCGGGCTGCAGGTCGTACGTGGCCACCTTGGGGCTGTTGATGAGGGCGCGGTCTTCCCCTTCAAAGGGGGCCTCTACGCCGCCGTTGAAGAAGAAGGTTACATGGGCATATTTTTCCGTCTCGGCAATGCGCAGCTGCGTCTTGCCGTTTTTGGCAAGGTACTCGCCCAGCACGTTCGTGAGCACCTGCGGGCGGAAGGCCACGCTTACGTTGGGCATGGTGGCGTCATACTGTGTGAAGCACACGTAATGCACCGGAAAACGCCCATAGCGGCGCGCAAAGCCGGTGAAGGCGTCGTCCACAAAGGTGCGGGTAATTTCGCGGGCGCGGTCTGGCCGGAAGTTGAAAAAGATGACGCTGTCGCCCTCGGCCACACGGCCGCCCTCGCACGTCACGGCGGGCACCACAAATTCGTCCGTCACGCCTTCGGCATAGCTTTTTTCCATCACTTCCACGGGCGTGCCGTGGTTGCCCTCGCCGTACACAAAGGCGGCATAGGCCTTTTCCACACGGTCCCAGCGGTTGTCGCGGTCCATGGCGTAATAACGGCCCGTCACAGAGGCAATGGTGCCCACGCCAAGCGAGGCCAGCTTTGCCTGCAGCTCTTTGATAAAGCCAAGGCCGGAATCGGGCGGCACATCGCGGCCGTCCATAATGGCGTGCACATACACCTTGGTAAGGCCCATGCGCTTTGCCATTTCCAAAAGGCCGTACAAATGGCCGTTGTGGCTGTGCACACCGCCGTCGGAAAGCAGGCCCATCAGGTGCAGGGCTTTGCCGTTTTCCTTGGCCGAGCGCATGGCCGAGACAAGGGCCTCATTTTCAAAAAAGTCGCCGTCTGCAATGGATTTGGTGATGCGGGTGAGCTCCTGATACACAATGCGGCCCGCGCCAATGTTGGTGTGGCCCACTTCGCTGTTGCCCATCTGGCCGTCGGGCAGGCCCACGTTCATGCCGGAGGCGCCGATGGTGGTGAAAGGGCAGCTTGCAAACAGCTTGTCAAAATACGGCGTTTTGGCCGCCGCAATGGCGTTGCCGTAGGTTTCCTGCGGCACCCAGCCAAAGCCGTCCAGAATGCAAAGAAGCAGAGGTCTTTTCGCCATAGATGTCAGGTTCCTTTCTGCACGTTATGCTGCGCTTATTTCGAGGCGGCGGCCACAATGGCGCCAAAGGCGTCCGCCTTCAGCGAGGCGCCGCCAATCAGCCCGCCGTCCACGTCGGGCTTTTCCAGCAGCTCGTCGGCGTTGCCGGCGTTCATGCTGCCGCCATACTGCACCGTGGTGGCCTCGGCCACAGCCTGGCCATACAGCTCGCCCACCACTTTGCGGATGGCCGCGCACACTTCCTGCGCCTGCTCGCTGGTGGCGGTGCGGCCTGTGCCAATGGCCCAAACCGGCTCGTAGGCAATGACCACGCGCTGCATCTCTTCGGCCGAAACGCCCTGCAGGGCAATTTTCGTCTGCATGCGCACCAGCTCTTCCGTCACGCCCTGCTCGCGCTGGGCAAGGCTTTCGCCCACGCACACAATCACGTTCAGGCCCGCGGCCAGGGCGGCTTTGGCGCGCTTGTTCACCGTCTCGTCTGTCTCGGCAAAATACTGGCGGCGCTCGGAATGGCCCACAATAACATATTCCACGCCAAGGTCTACCAGCATACCGGCAGAAATTTCGCCCGTGAAGGCGCCGCTTTTTTCAAAGTGCACGTTTTCGGCGCCCACATGGATGTTGGTGCCGCGGCACAGCTCCACCGCCTTGCACAGGCTGGTGAACGGCGTGCAGATAACCACCTCGCAGCCTGCGTTTTTCACGGCGGGCACCAGCTCGCCAATGAGGGCGGCCGCCTCGGTGGCGGTTTTGTTCATTTTCCAGTTGCCGGCAATAATGGCTTTGCGCTTTGCTTTGTTCATTGGTCTCTCTCCCTTTTTTATTTTCGATATTGCACAGAAAAGGGGCGCGCGGGATGCGCACCCCTGCAGTTTGCATCAGGCGTTGGCGATGCAGGCGATGCCCGGCAGCTCTTTGCCTTCCAGATACTCCAGCGAGGCGCCGCCGCCCGTGGAGATGTGCGTCATCTTATCGGCAAAGCCCATCTGCATCACGGCCGCGGCAGAATCGCCGCCGCCAATCACCGTGGTGGCCTGCGTGTCGGCCATGGCCTGCGCCACAGCCTTGGTGCCGGCGGCCAGCACGGGGTTTTCAAACACGCCCATGGGGCCGTTCCACACAACCGTCTTGGCGTCCTTCACGGCCTGGGCAAACAGCTCGCGCGTTTTGGGCCCAATGTCAAGGCCCATCTTGTCCGCGGGGATTTTATCCGAATCCACATATTCCACGCTGATCTCGGCATCGATGGGGTCGGGGAAGGAAGCGGTGATGACGGTGTCCACCGGCAGCAGCATCTTCACACCCTTTTCCTCGGCCTTTTTCAGCATGTTGGCGCAGTAATCCAGCTTTTCGTCGTCCACAAGGCTGGTGCCCACTTCGCAGCCCTTGGCCTTCAGGAAGGTGTAGGCCATGCCGCCGCCGATGATAAGCGTGTCCACTTTGCTCAGCAGGTTTTCAATGACGTTCAGCTTGTCGGCCACCTTTGCGCCGCCCAGAATGGCCACAAACGGGCGCTCGGGGTTGTTCACAGCGTTGCCCAGGTAGCGAATTTCTTTTTCCATCAAATAGCCCACGGCGGTGTCTTTGATGTAATCGGTCACACCGGCGGTAGAGCAGTGCGCGCGGTGGGCAGAGCCGAAGGCGTCGTTCACATACGCGGCGTTGGGGCCCACCAGCCCGGCCAGGTCTTTCGAAAATTCGGGCAGGTTTTTCGTCTCTTCCTTGCGGAAGCGGGTGTTCTGCAAAAGCACCACGTCGCCGTCCTGCATGGCGGCCACGGCGGCCTTTGCGTTCGGGCCCGTCACTTCGCCGTCATTGGCGAACACAACGGGTTTGCCCAGCAGCTCGGAAAGGCGCACGGCCACCGGCGCCAGGCTGAATTTTTCTTCCGGCCCGTTCTTGGGCTTGCCCAAATGGCTGCACAGCACAAGGCGGCCGCCGTTTTCAATCAGTTTTTTGATGGTGGGCAGCGCAGCCACGATGCGGTTATCGTTGGTGATGACGCCGTCCTTCATGGGCACGTTGAAATCGCAGCGCACCAGCACGTTGCGGCCCTTTACGTTCAGGTCTTCCACCGTTTTTTTACCAAGAGTGCTCATTAAATTTAACTCCCTTTCCCGAAAAACGTTTGGTTGCATAACATGCACAGGGCCAGCGGCCCCGCATACACTTTCATTATAGTGGGTTTTGGCCTGTTTCGCAAGTGTTTCCATGATAATTTTTTCACAAAGAGGGGCGGAAAATCCTCCGCGAAAAGCGGCCGCGCCGCTGCAGGCAAACACCCGCCCCAACCCTGCACCGGCAGGGCGGGGGCGGGCAGGGCAAAGGAAAGGCACCGCGGCACCTTTTGGCGCAGCGGCAGCGCGCCAAGCGCCCCTTACGCAGGCAGGGGCAGGTTTTGAATTTCCTGAAAGTTTGGCGTGCCGGCAAGGTAATCTTCGGGCGAAATAAGGGCATACACCGGGCGGCTGCCGGGGTATTCCACCGGCTGGCCGTCCTCGCCCGGGTAGCTTGCGGTGTAAAACTCGTAGGCGCATGCGACAAAAAGGCCCTGCGGCGTCTCGGCAATTGGGGTGACAAAATCGGGCACAGCATTCCAGCCGGGGCCGTCGAATACCACGCCGCCCGGTTCTTCGCTGCGGTATTCCTGCCGCAGGGAAAGCGGCTGCGCCGCGCCGGTGGCAATGTCGACCTGATGCGGGGTGCTCAGCCAGGGGCTTTCGCTGTCCAGCCCGGTCACCATGGCCAGCAGCGTGCCGCCGGCTGTAGCCAGATACCACCGCTCGCACGCATGAAAGCCGCTGCCCTCATCGCGGTCGTACTGGCACAGCGCACGGGATACCTCGCGCGTTTCGCCATTTTCCAGCGAAAAGCCCATCACGGCGCCGTTTGAATTGTCGATATAATACAGCGTGCCGCCCAGCAGCACGCTGCCGGAATACGGCAGAAAGCGCCCGGCCGGCACTGTGCCCAGCGCCGTGTATGCCCCTTCGGGAGAGAGCAGGCCAATTTCAATCGCATCCACACGGGTGTCGTCGCCCCACTGCACCGTGACAAACTGGCCGTTCCACACGCCTGCCACTTTGCCCCACAGCCAGAAGGCGCTGCGCGCATTGCGAAGCAGGTAGGTTTCGGTGCCGTCTGCCAGCGAGATGCGCCCGAACGCGTCCTCGCAAAAGCCGTACAGGTATTGTTTGTCGATGCCGAAGAAATCCCAGCCGTCGCTGACGGCAGAAAGCGTGCGGCGGTTTTGCCCGCCCGCGTCCATTGCCACAAAATCGGCAAGGCCGCTCTCGTCCGCCTGGTCTGTAAAATAGCGCGGGCATATGGTATACAGCGCGCCGGGCCTGGCCACCAAAGTAGAGGCTTGTAAGTATGCATCGCATGTCTCATCCGTATGGGTGCAGCCCTCTTTGTCACACAGAATGCGGTGCTGCTTTGCGGAAAAATCGTACAGAGACAAAAGATAGATGGTGTGTTCAGCGTCACCGGTGTACAGAATATTGTAGTAACCGGCCTCGCTGATGTTTTGTGCCAGAGAAGAAAACGCCACAAGGCTGCTTTGCTGTGCGGCGGGCGCAGTGGAGCTTTGCGGTTGCGCACCGGGCAGCGTCAGGGTACAACCTGCAAGCAGCGCGCAGCAAAGCAAAGCGCACAGACATGCCAGAAAGATGCGAAGATGCTTTTTCACGAAATGCACCTCATTTCCAAAATGTGCCAATGTACAGCAGAAACCGACCGTTAGCCGGGCTGCAGTGTAAAATCAAGAAACTGAAAGTTCGGGTTTGAGGCAAAATAATCTTCGGGGCTGATCAGCGCCATCCGTTCCTCACTGCCTTCTCTGGAGTCAAGGCTGCCGTCTTTGCCGGTGTCTACATAAGTGGTGCTGACCCTGTCGCCCACTACGATGAGGCCGGCAGGTGTTTCGGCACGCACTTTCAGCGGGTTGTCGTATGTGTGGTAGAAATCGGAGAGAAGAATTTCCGATGCCGGCCCGCCTTCCAGAGGAATGGCAAACAGACGGGTGGGTTTGGATGCATATTCCGGCAGGCCCTGCGGGGTGGTGCGCTCTGCCATCAGGTGGCCGCTCACCACATACATGGCCCCCTGGCCGGAAAAACGCACGGTGCCGTCGGGCTGCGTGTATTGCAGTTCATCACAAAACAAAGTGCTCTCGCCGGTCAAGACATCCAGAACATAGATTTTGCCCTGTTCGTCAGCATAATAATATTTGCCTTCATATGGCACACCCGTATTGAGTTCGGCACGGCGTATCTCTGTAAGCTCTCCCGATGTGCTCAGAGAGTAAAAGACGACCTCTTCCAATGGGCTTCCCACCCACACAGGCAGCAGAAGGTCGTTGCCGATCTGCGCAAGATGATAGTTGTCGAAATAATTGTTCTGCGTAAAATTACGCTGCAAAATTGTCTCGTGCCCGGTGGCAAGTTCCAGCATGGCAAGGTCGCTTCCCAGCGTCCCGTAAATGGCGGTGTCGCTTTGCGCGAACATGCCAAGTGTCCAGCCGTCATCCACTTTGGCTACTTCGTGAGATTCGCTTCCGTCCAGCGCGTGCACGCGTAGGGTGCCAAGCGCGGGGGCAGAGCCCAGTTCTAGATAGGACGCATCGCAGGAGCGATAGCTGTACAACGCATCCGGTGTGAGAAAGAGATGGCCGCCGCCATATGCGGGGCAGGCCTGCGTGCTGTGCGTGCAGCCCTCTACGCTGCACAGCACATGCGCTTGAAGGCTTTCAAGATCCAGATAGCACACCAGCGGGGTGCTGCCTGAAGTTCCGTTGAAATATACGACGTTGTCGCCCGACACATATTCCGTGGTGCGAGGGTACGGCCGCACGGAAGATTCAGCAGCGTCTGGGCTGCCCTTCTCCTGTAAAGAGGTTTCCACGCCAGGGGCGCATGCCGCCAGCACCGCGCACAGTACACCGGCGCACAAGGTGCACGCAGCTGCGCGAAGGATACGTTTCATAAAAAGCCCTCCTTTTATGGGAAAGCTGCCGTGCCTGTCAGGAAGGAAGCGGCTGAGGCAGTTGATCGAAAAAACGGAAATTGGGTGTGGATGAAAAGTAGTCTGCAGGGCTGATCAGCGCCAGATGTTCTTCGAACACTTCCATGGAATAGCTGCCGCCGTCCTGCCCGTGCAACACAGCCGTGCCGGCGCTGGGCCTGTCACCCACTACAAGGAAGCCGGCGGGTGTCTCGGCCTGCACAGCCAGCGGGTGGGCGTAACCGTTGTAAAAATCCATAAGCGTCACTTCCTCAGGCTGGCCGCCGGAAAGAGGAAAAGCGAACAGGCGCCCGGGAACAGGGGCACCGGAAAAATCTTCCGGGTCAAGGCGTGCGTCCACTTGCACCAGCAAATGGCCACCCGTAACGGAAAGCTGGCGCGAACTGCCTGTGTACAGCACGTTGCCGTCACCCCAGATGTGTTGTACGGCCCATTCGCACAATGCGTCGGAAAAAAGAGAGGTCTGTCCAGTAGAAAGGTCCAGCATATAAAGGTTTCCTGTTTCGGCTTCGCTGTAATAATAATGGGCATTTTCGTCAAAACATCCGTTGCCTAGGCCATTGACGGCAGGCACACGGCAAAGTTCCTCCAGATGGCCGCTTGCATCCATGGCGCGGAAAATATATTGCTGCGGTGTAAAAAAAAGAAGAGCAAGGCGGCCGTCCGGCATCCGGCCGGAAAGGTAACTGGCAAGTTGTTCTCCCTGTGGCGCAAAGCTGCGCGAAAGGATGGTTTCATGCCCGGTGGAAAGATCCAGCATGTACATGGTGTTGCCGGCGGCGTGATAGATGTTCGTACCGCATATGGCCATCTCAACGCCCGAAGAGAGAGAATCCACCTGCGCGATCTGACGCATGCTGCTGCCGTCCAGCGAATGGGCACGCAGTGTGTGCCATGTGGAGCGAATGGCGCCGTCCTCATCGCGTTCGGACGCGATACTGTATACGGTGTCGCCGGCCACATAAACCCTTCCGTAACCGGAAAGATAGGCCGGGCACGCGGCGGAATCATGCGCACAGCCCTCCACATTACACAAAACGCTTTCCTGCATCGTGGAAAAATCCAGCCGGGATACAAGGCTGCCGGTGCCGTCCTGTGTCAGGATGGTGTGGTACCAGCTGCTTTTCCCTATGTGAATATGCTCTGCACCGGTGCCAGAAAGGCCCAGCGGCTGCATAACGGCAAAATCATCGGCAAGCTGCTGGCTGTCTTGCGCATTTTTTTGCTGTGCGTCATGGGGGCCGCACAGGGCAAGCACCAGGGCGAGGCAAAGCGCGGAGAGAATGGCCGGAACAATCCAGCGCGGAACAGACATGGGCGCAGGCCCTCCTTTCCTGAAGTGATGTCTCGTTACCCTGCCTGTGTCTGGTCAAACAGTGCCATGGCAGAAGCAGGGGAAAGGCTGCGCGCTTCCACGCACAGAAAAATATCATAATTTGTTTCCCAGTTTTCTCCATACCATTCTGAGGGCACGGCACTGATGGAAAGCAGGAGCTGCGCGCCCGGAGAATAAAGCTGACAGCCCTGGCCGTCCGGTGCACCCGCCCATGCCTTCTGCTGCCAGTCATCCACGGCGGCAAGCCCCAGATAGGCGGCATAATTGCGAACGCAGGCGGGCCAATCCACCCCGGCCGGCATGCCTGGTGTATCACGCGTGAATACGATGCGCAAAGCAACCACATCGCCCGCCGGGGTGCAGGTGGCCGTCAGCGCCCCGTGCGACATGGAGAGGAAACCGCATTCATCCACAACGGCAGTGCCCTGATGTGTGCCGCCGGATTCGGAAAGAGAACCGTCTGACAGCCACAGGGAAAACACCTGCGGCAGCGCCCCGGCCTCCCACAGCGCGTCTTCCGCGCCGGCCAGCGCGGCGTCGTCAAACTCGGCAGGGCTGCCCAGGCCGTAATCTCCGTAATTGGTGTTGGCTTCCCCAAGTACGCGCATACGGGCATACAGCGCCTGCGCTGCATCGCTTTGCGCGGCCTTTTCCGAGAGGCCTGCGGGCACGTCAGCGCCGGGCAAGGGATGCACAGCGGCAAGGCGGGCGGCGTCCTGCGCGGCCATGGCGCGGTAGGGCAGCACGGCGGCTGCGGCCAGCGCCAGCGCGCACACGGCCCAGCCCAGTGCCGCACCCAGATATCGGTTCATGGCGCTTCCCCCTTTTGCAGGGCCAGGCGAACAGTGGTGCCTTTGCCCACTTCGCTTTCAAATTCCAGCGTGCTGCCATGGGCGGCCGCAATGCGCTGGCACAGCGCCAGCCCCAGGCCGGAACCGTTCTGTGCCCGTGCGCGAGATTTATCCACCATATAAAACGGCTCGGTGATGCGCCCAAGCTCATGGGGGGGAATGCCGCGGCCCTCGTCACGCACAAACAGCACCACGGCACTGTTCTGCACTTCAAAGCCCACCTGTACGGGCCCGCCGGGGCGCGAGGCGCGCACAGCGTTCACCACAAGGTTGTACAAAAGGTCTGCCAGCAGGGGCTTATCCGCCAGAACCCAGACGCCGCGGGCATCTGCGAAGGTGACATTTGCCCCCTCCAGCCCGGCGCAGGCGTGGCGCACATCGCTGAACACGGCGGAAAGCGGCACGCTCTCCAGCCCGGCGCCCTCGTGGCCAAGGCGCATCAGCTCCAGCAGTTTCAGGCTCAGCGCCTCCAGGCGTTTTGTCTCGTGATATACATAGTCGGCGGCCTTTTCGCGCGCGCTTTTGCCAATGTCGCGGCTGCGCAGAAGGTCGGCATAGCCCAGCATGGCCGTCATGGGGGTTTTGATTTCGTGCGTGAAGGCGGCCACAAAATCATCGCGGCGGCGCACTTCGTCTTCCAGGCTTTCCATAGCCTGTTCTACCGAAGCAGCCATGGCGTCGAAATCCTGGCTGAGGCGCCCCACTTCATCCTGTGTATGCACCTGTGTGCGCTGGCCGTATTGCCCGGCGGCAATGCTGGCGGCAGCGGCGGAAAGCCGTTTCAGCGGGCGCAGCACGATGGTGGTGAAGCATAAAGTCAACACGGCAGCGGCACACAGCATCACCGCGCACAAACGCCAGAAACGGTGCAGCTGTGCGGTGCGCTGCGCATACAGCTGCGTTACATCAAACACGCTGACAAGCGTGCCCTGCGTGCTGCCCGCGGTGAGCGTGCCGGCCACGAACATATAGGTGTTTTCCTGTGCTTTGCGAAGCACATAGCCGCCCTGGGCGGCGCGCGCGGCCTCGATCAGCATGTTTTTATCCACCTGCTGCGGCACGCGGGAATACAAGTTGGCCCAGCCCTCGTTCATCAGGGCAAACTGCGCCTGCGGCATGGCGGCGGCAACCTCTGTGCCCGCGGCGTGCAGCACGGATTCCCCGGACGCCTGCTGCATGGCAAGGCGCAAAGCGGCATCCTCCACCGAAAGGCGCTGCGCCGTGTGCTGCGCCGCGTTCTGCGCGGCCGCCTGCTCCAGCGAGGCTTCAAAATTTTGTGATACCATCCGGTAACCGCCCACAAGAAACAGCGCGCCTGTCACGGCCACAAGGCACAGTGTCAGCTTCTGGGCTATCTTCATGGCGAATCCTCCAGTTCATAGCCTATCTTGTACACAGTTTTGATGGCGGCCTGAAGCCCCAGCTTTTTGCGCAGGCGCTGGATGTGAAGGTCCAGCGTGCGCGAATCTACCTCGGCGTCCTCTCCCCATACGCGCTCGTACAGCGCGTTGCGGTACAGCACGGCGTTTTTGTTGCGCATCAACTCCAGCAGAAGGTCGTATTCGCGCGGGGTAAGCGGCACAGGCACGCCGTTTTTGCACACCGTGCGGCGCACGGGGTCCAGCGTGACGCCGCAGGCCTGCAAAACGCTGCGCCCGCGCCCGGTGCGGCGCAGCGCTGCCTCTACGCGGGCCACCAGCTCGGCGGGCTCGAAGGGCTTGCAGATATAATCCTGCGCGCCGGCGGCAAGGCCCTTTACGCGCTGGGCCACGTCTGTTTTTGCCGTGAGAAAAATGACGGGCGTCTCGTCCCCAATAAAGGTTTTTAATTCATAGCCGTCGTGGTCGGGCAGCATCACGTCCAGCACCACCAGCGCCCAGCGGCCGGTTTCAATTTTATCCGCAGCCTCGGCGCCGGAATAGGCGGCCTTGCAGCGGTAGCCTGCGTTTTCCAAGGTAAGGCACACAAGGTCTGCAATGGCGTGCTCATCGTCCACAACCAAAATGGGTTCCATGCGCATATTCCCCCTTTTGCTTTCAGTATAGCATGAATTGTAACCAAGTTTTATCCCGCACAAAAAGAAAACAGCCCGCGCTGCTGTGGGCGCGGGCTGTGCAATGGAATATTTGCTTACAGAATGGCCAGAATGATGAAGTTCAGCACGAACAGAGCGGTGGCCACCCACAGAATGGGGTGGATACTGCGCGCTTCTTTCTTCACCACTTTGATGATGCAGTAGAAGATGAAGCCGGACGCAATGCCGTAGCTGATGGAATAGCACAGGGCCATGAAAATGCCTGCGAAGAAGGCGGGAACGGCCTCGGAGAAATCTTCCCATTTGATTTCTTTGAAAGCAGAGAGCATCATGCAGCCCACCACAATCAGCGCGGGCGCCGTGGCCGCAGAGGGAATGGCGCCTGCAACAGGCGAAAGCACAATGGCAATCAAAAAGCACAGGGCGGTGACGCAGCTGGTGAGGCCCGTGCGGCCGCCGGCGCCAATGCCGGAGGCACTTTCTACGAACGTAGTGGTGTTGGACGTGCCGAAGATGGCGCCCACAGACGTGGCGATGGAATCGGCAAACAGGGCTTTATCCATTTTGGATTTGAAGCCGGAGCTGGAAGCCATGGTGGCCTCGTCCTCTTCCGAGAAGATGCCGCTGCGGCGGCCGGTGCCAATGAAGGTGCCGATGGTATCGAATGTGTCGGACAGGCTGAAGGCAAAAATTGTCATCAGAACAAGGGGCAGGCGCGCAGCGTCAGAGAACAGCGCCGGGAACCCCTGCGTGAACGCGGCGCCGAAGGTGGTGCCAAGCTGCGCGAAGGAATCGCTGATGCCCTGTGTGAAGCTGATGCCGGAAAGGTCTACCACGCCCATGGGAATGCCCAGGATGGTGGTGGCCACGATGCCGATGAGGATGGCGCCCTTCACGTTCAGCACCAGCAGAATAACCGTGAGCACAAGGCCAATCAGGAACAGAAGCACAGAGGGCGTGTTCAGCGTGACAATGGCGGGCGTGGCGGCAGAAGAAGCCACCACAGTGCCGGATTCCGCCAGCGTGTAGGTGCCGGGGTCTGCCGTGAACTGCAGGATGCCGGCGTTCTTCAGGCCGATATAGGCCACAAAGATGCCAATGCCGCCGCCAATGGCGTTCTGCAGGCTTACGGGGATGGCCTTGATGATGGATTTGCGGATTTTGGTGACGGTGATCAGAATGTTCACCACGCCGCACAGGAAGACCATTGCCAAGGCTTCCTGCCAGGTGAAGCCAAGGGCGAACACCACCGTGAAGGTGAAGAAGGCGTTCAGGCCCATGCCGGGCGCCTGTGCGTAGGGCACATTGGCAAACAGGCCCATCACCAGCGTGCCCACCACAGATGCAAAAATCGTGGCAAGGAACACAGCGCCGAAGGGCATGCCCGTCTGGCTGAGCATGTTGGGGTTCACGAAGATGATGTACGACATGGCGAAGAAGGTCGTCAGGCCGGCAATGATCTCCGTGGAGACAGTAGTACCATTTTCTTTCAGATGAAAGAATTTTTCCATGGTGTTTCCTCCTCTAAAAAGATACACAACATATTCAAAACGGGGCTTTCCCGCCTTGGCAAAAAAAGAAACCCGGGCACCGCCCCGCCGCAAGGGGCCTGCCCGGGAAACACAAACGCACCCCGCGCACAGCGCAGGGAAACGGAAGGTTTGCTGCCAATAGCCGGGCAGGGGTGTCCGCTAGAAACTGCCGGCCCATCCTGCCGGCGATATATTGGGCGCAATTTTATTTTGCCACACAACATGTAGTGCGGCTCATGCAAAAAAGAACATTGTTATTATAGCGCCGCCCAAAAACATTTGGCAAGGTGTGATTTTGACGAAATTTGCCCGCATTTGCCGCGCGAAACCAGCGAAGAGAGCAAACTTGTGCGCCCGTGGCGGATTGACAGGCGCGGCGCGGCGGGCTATGATAAGACAAGATTTTGCAGGAAGGGGGGCTGGCAGCCATCGGAAGGCCGGTTCTGTTCATTTATAACACACAGGCGGGGAAAAACAGCATTGCGGCAAAGCTGGACGCCGTGCTGAAGGCCCTGTACCAAAGCGGGTTTGACATCACCGTGTGCCCTGTGGGCACGCAGCGCGACGCGCAAGAGCTTTTGACCCGGCAGGGCGGGCGGTATGATGCCGTGCTGTGTGCGGGCGGCGACGGCACGCTGCACCACACGGTGAACGCCATGGCCGAGGCCGGGTTGGCGCTGCCGGTGGGGTATCTGCCCGCGGGCTCTACCAACGATTTTGCCGCCACGGCAGGCCTGAGCGAGGACGTGGTGGAGGGCTGCGCGCGCCTGGCAACCCTGCAGGAGACAAGGCTGGACCTGGGCGATTTCTGCGGCCAGCGCTTTTGTTATGTGGCCGCCTTTGGCATGTTTACCGACGTGTCATATTCCACGCCGCGGCAGGCAAAGAACCTTCTGGGCCATATGGCTTATATTCTGGAAGGGGTTAAGCGGCTGAACCTGTTTCAAAGCTGGCATGCCCGTGTTCAGGCCGGAGATTTCTGTGTGGAGGACGACTTCTGGTATGGTTCGTTCACCAACACGCGCTCGGTGGGCGGGTTCGGCTTTCCCAATGCGGATAAGGTGCGGCTGGATGACGGAGAATTTGAAGTGATGCTGGTGCGCTGCCCGAAAAACCTGGCAGAGCTGAACGCGCTGGCGGCCAAGCTTGTGCGGCAGGAATTTGACGGAAAAGACCTTGTGTTCCTGCATGCAAAAGAGATGCAGGTAACTTTTCAGGCCCCTGTGCCCTGGACGCTGGACGGCGAGTTCGGCGGCGAGGTGCAGGCCGCGCGGCTCTCGGTGCTGCCAGGGGCCCTGCGGCTTCTGGGCGCCCAGGCGGCTGAATAAATGTGCACCTTGCAGGCGCATATGCCCTGCCTTGCTATTAAGAAAGGAAAAACAGCGCGCCCCGGTTTTCAAAAACCGGGGCGCGCTGTTTTTTTAAAAGAGGGGCCGTGCGCCTTACTTTGCGTCGGTGACAAACTCTTTGGCGCTGGCCAGGGTGGCGGCCAGGTCCTGCATATTGCTGGGCACAATCAGCTTGGTGGCTTTGCCGTCCGCAACTTTTTCCAGTGTTTCGAAGCTCTTCAGCGTCAGCACCTTCTGGCTGGGCGCAGCCTCGTTCAGCAGCTTGATGGAATCGGCCAGGGCGCGCTGCACCTCCATGATGGCCTGCGCCTCGCCCTGCGCCTCGCGGATGCGCTGCTCGCGCACGGCGTCGGCGCGCAGAATGGTGGATTCCTTTTCGCCCTCTGCCACAAGAATGGCGCTGCGCTTTTCGCCCTCGGCGCGCAGAATGCTTTCGCGGCGCTCACGCTCGGCGCGCATCTGTTTTTCCATGGCCTCCTGGATATCGCGCGGCGGAATGATGTTTTTCACTTCCACACGGTTTACCTTGATGCCCCACTTGTCGGTGGCTTCGTCCAGAATGGCCGTGATTTTGGCGTTGATGATGTCGCGGCTGGTGAGGGTGTGGTCCAGTTCCATTTCGCCAATGATGTTGCGCAGCGTGGTGGCTGTGAGGTTCTCAATGGCGGAAAGCGGGCGCTCCACACCATAGGTGAACAGCTTCGCATCGGTAATTTGGAAGAACACCACGGTGTCAATCTGCATGGTGACGTTGTCTCGCGTGATAACAGGCTGGGGCTTGAAATCCACCACCTGTTCCTTCAGCGAAACCTTTTTGGCCACACGGTCGATGAAAGGCACTTTCATGTGGAAACCGGCCGTCCATGTGCCGAAATAAACGCCCATGCGCTCCAGCACATATACATAGGCCTGCGGCACGATGGCGATGTTGGAGATGAGAATAACCAATGCAATGGCTAACAGCACCAACAGAATAATCAAAAACGGCATAAACAATTCCTCCTGGTAATTTTTTTTAGAGTAATACAAATTGTTGTTTTTTCAATGCGCGTAAACTGTTTACACGGCGCGTGTGGTGTGCTCTGCAGGGCGCAACACCAGTGTGGTGCCCTCCACCGCAACCACTTCGGCCAACTGGCCCTCTGCCAGCGGCACGTCGCAGCGGGCGGCCCAATCCACCCCGGAAAGACGCGCCCGCCCGGGGCGCGCGGGCTCTACAGCGGCGATTACCTCGGCTGTCTGGCCCACATTGCGGTCTGCGTTCGTGGGCACGGCGGCCTTGGCGTCTTTTTTGCGCACCAGAGGACGCATCAGCACCAGGCACACAAGGCTTACCACCAAAAACACGGCGGTTTGTGCCAGCACATTGGGCACAAAGGCGCTGAGAAGCAGCGCGGCGGCAGCACCCGCACAAAACCAGATAGAAACCAGCGTGGCGGTGGCGGCCTCCGCTACAATAAATGCGACAAGCAAGATGAGCCAGACAATGCTGGCAACAGAGAATGACATGAGGCTCCCTTCCTTTCTTAGGCGGCGTCTCGCGATTGCCTTACCTGTATTGTATCAGAAACCCATACAAAGCACAAAGGGAAAAAACAGGCGGTTTTGCCCGGTTTTGGCGCGGAAAGCGAAATTTGGAAACTTTCGTCTTCCGTGCAGAGCCGGGCGCGCCCAGGCTGGCCCGGGCGCGCCCGGGCACAAAAGACGGGCGTCCCTTGCACCTTGCCCGGGGGCGGGGAAAAAGAAAAAGGCGGTTTTGTGCGGCGGGCGCAAGCGGGCATTGCCCCTGAAACAGAAAATGGGGCACACAGCGTTGCCATGCGTTTTTTGGGCATTCGTCTGCTTTGCAAGCACGGCAGGCTATGCTATAATAAAAAAAACAGGGCCGCGCGGCGGAATCATACAGCCGTGCGCCCGCAAAAAAGGAGGGGAGCTGCCATGTTTTGCACGCACTGCGGGGCGTACCTTGAGGGGCACGAGCGCTTTTGCCCGGGCTGCGGGGCCTGTTTGGCGCCGTCAGGTGCCGCCGGGCCAGGCTGGCAGCAGCCTTCCCCCGCCGCCCCGTCTGGCGCGGCGCAGGGCTGGCAGCAGCCTTCCCCCGCCGCCCCGTCTGGCGCGGCGCAGGGCTGGCAGCAGCCTGTTTATGGCGGCTATGCGCCAAGCTGGCCGCCACGGCCTGTGAAAGCGCCCCGGCCGGACACCTATTATGTGCGCGAATTTGAAAAGCTGGCCGCCACGGGAAAAGGCAGCTTCAACTGGGCGGCGTTTTTTCTGGGGCCGTACCACTGCCTGTACCGCGGCTGTGTGCCGCGCTTTTTGAAGCTGTACCTGCCCTTGTGGGCCGTGAGCCTTGCGGTGGGCATTTTCACACAGGTGCAGTCGCTTGCAGCCTGGCGCGGCAACGGCGAGTGGTATGCGGCAAGCCTGCTGCTGGGCCTGCTTTGCAGCCTGTGGGCCATTGGGGTGGGGCTTTACAACGGCTTTACGTTCAATCGGCATTATTATACGCGGGTGCAGGGCAACGCGGCGGCCCGCACACGCCCCGGCCTGATGGGCATTGCGCTGGCCGTGCAGGCCATGGTGAGCATTATGATGGCAGTGCTGGTGCTGGCCGGCCTTGGGGCCGAGCTGGGGCGCGGTATTCGCGGTGAAATGGGCAGCCTTTTGGACGGCGCGCCCTATGAAGATGTGCAGGACGGCAGCCACAGCGACCCTCAGGGAAAATACGATGCCCTGTTTTCTGCCATTCTGGACAGCCACGCCGGTGCGGCCGGCGCGGTGCAGGATTATACACAGGGTTACACGGTGCCGCGCGCATGGCCCACTGGCGTGCCAAACGAAATGATGCTGCGCGCCTCGCGCCTGTTTGCGGACGATGCGCTCAGTGTTGGCACGCTGGTATCTGCCATGGATAACATGGAATGGAGCGAGGAATATGCGGCCGATGAGGCCAGCGACGGCTGGAACAGCCAGATCCTCTATGGCGAAGTGGGGCAGACGGCTGTGCAGCTGGAGTTTGCCCGCAAAGGCGAGCTTGTGAGCATCGTCTCTGCCATCACCTATTTGACAGACGACACCGACCCGGATTCCTACTATGAGCTGACGCAGGAAGAATTGGCCGCTTTTGTGCAGTGGCTGTACGAGCAGGCGGGCGCACAGGGCGGCGGCATCGCCGTGCGCGTGCGCGGCACCTGGGTGGACAGCGCCGGGCAAGAGCTTCAAATTTCGCCCGATGCGCTGGGCGGCGAAGCCTGCGAGCTGTGGTTTGTAGAGGACGGCGCCCTGGTGCTGCGGCTGGACGACGGGGCATACCGCAGGCTGGTTCTTTCGCAGGGTGACAGCGTGCTCACCATCAGCGAATGCGATGAAAACGGTGTGGAAACGGCACAGGGGGCCACATATTACCGGTGACATGGTGTGAAAAAAGGAACGGGGGGATATTCCATGAATTGCCCGGCATGCGGCAAAGATACGGTGGATGGCGCGGCTTTTTGCCAGCACTGCGGCGCCAGGCTGGGCGGATGCTGCCCCATCTGCGGCAACCCAATTGTTGAGAACGCCCTGTTTTGCCAGTGCTGCGGGGCCAGGCTTGACGCGGTGAAGCCGGCGCCGGCACCGGTGTTTGTGCCTGCACCTGCACAAGGGCAGGCGGATGAGCCGTGCAAAGCGGCGGAAGAAGAGCCGGGGCAAAGCGCTTTGCCCGGCGCGGCAGAGGCGGTGCCGTCAGCCGGCCAGCCGGCCGCCGGGGCACCGGAAGAGCCCGTTGTGCAGGCGCCCCAGGCTGACGGGCCCGGGGCTGCGGATGCCCAGGGCATGCCGCCCGTGCCGGAAGGGCCGAATGGCTATTACAGGTGGGAATTTGACAAACTGGGCCGGGGCGCGCGGGCAAGCTTCAACTTTACCGCCTGCTTTTTGGGCTTTTGGCACACCTTGTACCGCGGCTGCTGGCGGCGTTTTCTGCTGCTGTACAGTTGGCTGGGAGTGCTGACCACCGTGACAGGCCTTGCTGCGGTGCGCGAACTGGAGGACAACGTGTGGCTGAACGCCGCCTATGGCACCTCGCTGTGGCAATGGAGCAGGAATGTCACGGCGCTGGCCGGCCTGGTGCTGTTGTTTCAGGTGGTGGTGGCGTTATACAACGGCGCTACATTCAACCAATATTATTACGGGGTGTGCAAGCGGGGCGCAGCCGATGTGGAAAAACGGCAGATTGGCCTTGTGGGCGGCACCCTGGCATCGGCCGCAGCAGTGGCCATTGTGCTGGGCCTGGCGGTGTATGCCTATGGAAACGGCCGGGAACAGGGCGCGCTGTACCGCCAGATGCTGATGCAGAATGCGGCCATTATGGGGCCTCAGGTGCAGCAGGCGCTGGACGAAAGCAAAGTGCCGGCGTCGGAGGAAAAGCTGTTTCTGGTGGGGTATATCCCGGCGGAAGAACTGCCGGACGATTTGAGCGCCCAGGGGGCGGGCGAACAGGCAATGAGAAGCATCCGCCTGTTTTGCGATGATGACCACACCCTTGGGCAGGTGCTGGACGCCGCGGGGGTGGCCCCGGTATTTGAAGGCATGGCTTTGCAGGAAGACGGCTCTGCCATGGGCGGGCTTTCCTGCCAGATTGGCGAGACATCCCTGCTGGCCAAAGTGGTGATATGGCCGGACGACGGAACTGCGGCCAAGGCTGCCGTAACAGGTGCGGGGTTTGTGAACGGGCAGTCGCAGGAACACCTGCAGGCCAGCACAAACGAGGCTGCCTCGCTGATGCAGTGGCTGTACAGGCAGGCGGGCATGGGCGATACGCCTGGCGTTGCGCTTCGCATGCAGGGCCTGTGGGTGGACAGCCAGGGCAACTACATTTCCATTTTATCTTCCATCATAGACGGGCAGGATTTCCAATATCATTATGTGCTGCGCGAGGGTGATTTGCTTGCCCTGTATGTGTCGAACGAGGACATTTACGGCGCTATCGGCTTAACAGAGGATGACCTGCTGGTGTGGAGCTATGCCCCACGCAACTCTTCAGAACTTACCACGGAGATTTACGAGCGAGCGCAGTAAAACCGCCGGGGAAATGCGGATGGCCGCTGTGATGTGCGGCAGGAGGAAGACGATGTATTGCTCGATGTGTGGAAAACAGCTTTCAGACGTAGCAAGTTTTTGCCCCTATTGCGGCGCCAGGCTGGCAGTACAGCAGCCGGTGCCAGACAGCCGGAAGGCCACAGCCGCGCCTGCCGCCGCACCGGCCGGTGCGGCTGTGCCCCCGGCTGCGGGCGCACAGCCGGCATATTCGCCGGCCGCGCGTGCGCCCGGCTCGGGGCAGGCATATTATGCCGCGGAATTTGAGCGCCAGCGCTGTGGGCTGCGCCCCTCGTTTAACGCGGCTGCCTGTTTTCTGGGCTTTTGGCACACCTTATACCGCGGCTGCTGGGCGCGCTTTCTGGCGCTGTACAGCTGGCTGGGGGTGGCCACGGCGGTTGCATTTGCATTTTGGGCGCACGGCTTTGAATATGACTGGGCCATGTGGTGGGCCCTGCGCACTTGGCCGCAGCCTGGGCCGGCGTTTGTGGCCGTAGTGCTGGTGCTTTTGGCCCAGGTGGCCGTGGCGGCGTACAATGGGCTTACGTTTAACCGTTATCTCTATCAAAGGTGCCGGGGCGACGCCCGTGCGGTTTGGCAAAGCACAGGCGCGCTTGCGGCGGGGGCATCGGTTTGCCTGGTTGCGGCGATGCTGGTGCTGGTGCTGTTTGCCGCAAGCGTGATAAACGGCACGCGCAGTGCCGGGCGCCTGAGCCAGACGCCTTATCCCCAGCAGGGCCAGGAGATAACCGATTACTGCACGCTGGAGATGTATCTTATCCTCTCGGGCACCTCTGTGACACCAGAGAAAGAGGCGCAGTACCTGAACGGGGCTTGCACAAACTTTCCCGGCACCTTCCTGCACAGCAACGAGGATATGGAAAGTGTGGGGGAAAACGCCACCCTGTACTGTGACAGCACCGTGACGCTGGGCCAGGTGCTGGATGCCGCAACAGACAGCCATGTGTGGTATTTTATTGAGAAGAATGCCGCAGGCGGCTATGACGGCAACCTGTGCTGCTTTGTGGGCGATTCGGTAATTGATTTTTATGTGACGGTGTGGTTTGAAGGGGAAAATGCATTGGTGCAGCTAAGCAACCCGCTGCTTTACCTTGCCTCTTCGCCAAGCCCGTATGACGACTGTTATTACGCCACTTCCCAGCAGGGCGCAGCCTTTTTGAAATGGGCGTACGCCTATGCCGCAGCCTCGTAGCGCCCGGCAGGCGAGAATGCCCTGCGGGGATGCTGTATTCTTGGTAAACGCGGGGCAGGGCTGCGGCCTTTTGCCCGCATGCCCTGCCCGGTTTTAAGACACCCTGGATTTCAAAGGAGGAGTATGATGATGAAGTGTCCACTTTGCGGAAAACCTGTGGAAGACGGCGCCGCATTCTGCCCGTACTGCGGCATGCAGCTTGAGCCGGAGGCGCCGGGCGCACAGGCGGCCAAAGAGGCCCCGCCAGCGGCGCAGCCTGAACGGGAGAGCGCGCCTGCGCAGCCCTTTGCGGCGCAGGCAGGCGGCGCCGCGGAAAACCCGGCCGCCGGCACGGCGCCGGGCGGCCAGGGCCCTGCCCCCGGGGGCACAACCCCGCCGCCGGGCGGAATGCCGCCTTACAGCCAGCCGCAGGGCGCGCCGTATTATGGCCAGCCGCAGCCCGGCGCAGCCTACGGGCCCTATGCCCCTTCGGCGGGTGTGAACCCCTATTATGCGCGCGAATTCGCGCTGATTGCAAGCGGGGCAAAGGCACATTTCAACTTTGCGGCGTTTTTCCTTGGCTTTTTCCACACGTTGTATCGCGGGTGCGGCAAGCGCTTTCTGGCGATGTATGCCTGGCCATGGGTGCTGAGCCTGGTGATGAGCGTCATCATGATGAACATGACGATAGACAGCATGACCATGGCGGCTGCCGGCATTGTGCCGTCCGGCTTTATTGTGGTATATATATTTACCATTCTGATCTCGCTTTTGTCCTTGGGGCTTTCGCTTTATAACGGGTTCACGTTCAACCGCTATTATTACAACAAGTGTGCGGGCGACGCGCGCGTGCCCAAGAAAACCGGCCTTCTGGTTGGCAGCATCGTGCTGGTGATTGTGGTGACGATGGTTGTCACCGCCGTTTCCATGGTAAGTATGCTCGGCGCCATTGATAAAATGATCCCGAACCAGACATACAATGATTTCGGCGGGCTGGATGACGACTTCGTGCTGGACGATGGAACTTCGGTGGGCGTTTTGCCGGAGGAAGGCGCACTGGAACAACACGCGGGCAGTGTGATGTATGCGGCGCTGACAGACTCTTCCGTTCCCGTGGAGTACAGCCAGATTTTGACGGAATCCCATATTTTTGAGGAAGACATGCCCGCCGATCTGTCCGCCGCGGGCGGCGTCGAGCAGGCATGCCGTGCGGCCTATCTGTTCTACAGCGATGAATATACGCTGGGCCAGATGCTGGATGTCGTGGTGGACGATGTGGACTGGGCGGATGCCGAAGTGGAGGGCGACGACACGGTGAACAGCACGCTGCGCTGCCTTGTGGACGATACCGTGATCGAAATTGCGCTTTCTTTCTTCCCACTGGGGGACGGGAATACCTGCATGTCCATTATGGGCGCCATTGTATACCGGTATGGCGACATGGATGTGGATTCCTATTACGCGTGCACCGCACAGCAGGTGAATTCCTTCATGCAGTGGCTGTGTGTGCAGGCCGGTGCGGAAACGACGATGAGTGCGGCCCGGCTGGCGCTTGGCACATGGGTCAGCACGGACGGCCAGACGCTGGAGATCACGGAATACTCCATGAACGGCGGCGAATTTTACCTGAACAATGTGCTCACCATCGAAGGCGTGCGTTCGGTGGAGTACATGAATGACACCGGCTACGGATACTTGGAGCCCAGTGCCGACGGCCAGACGATGTCGGTGTCCTTCTATTCCTATGATGGCGCACAGCAGAGCATCACGCAGTATACCCGTGCCGCGTGACGCGCGATATGCAAGCTTTGAAAATATGAACAGGGCCTTGCCCCCGCAACTGCGGGGCAAGGCCCTGTTGTTTTGTATCGATCATTCGGTTCGCACTTCGAAAGAATAGGGCGCGACCACAACATTTTTGCCCAGAAGCGCGGCCTGCACGTCACTTGCCGTGCGATTGATGCACACAGCTGCTTTGTTTTGCCTGGCAAGACGCTCGAAGCAAAGAACGCCGTCCTGCGCATAGCTTATGGCAAGCCGGCCACTTGCAAATACTTTACAGCGCTGCCGCAGCGCCGCAAGGTTGCGAAGGGTCGCAATGATGCGCGTTTCGGTGCTGTCCCATTCAAAATAGGCGCGGTTGAACGGGTCTTTATAACCCTGCATGCCGATCTCGTCCCCGTAGTAAATGCTGGGAATGCCCGGCAAAGTGAACAGCATGGCATACGCAAGGCATACAAGGCGCCGCCCGTGCTCGTATTGTTCCGCGGAAAGGCGCCTCCCGCTTTGCCAGTACCTGTCTTTCCCTTCACAGCTTTCCCCGGCAAGCGCGGTGATGGCGCGCTCGGTATCGTGGGTGGAAACAAAATTCATCAGCGTATGCAGCGCAGGGGCGGGATAGTTTTCGCAGATGCGAAGGATGGCGTCCGCGCATACGCGCGCGTCGCCACCGCGCAAAAATGCAAGGATGGCGCTGCGGAAGGGATAGTTCATCACGGCATCCAGCCCCTTGCCCAGCAGGTAGGTGCGCCGCGCGCCATAGCTGACTTTGGTGGTGGCGTCTTCCCACACTTCCCCCAAAAGGAATTTGTCCTGCCCGTGGCGTTTTACCGCCGTGCGGATGGCCTCAATAAAATCGTCCGGCAATTCATCCGCCACATCCAGCCGGAACCCGCCGGCCCCCAGAGAAAGCCAGGTGTCGATCACGCCGCCTTTGCCGCAGATGAATTCACGATAACTCTCGTCGTGTTCGTTCACTTCAGGCAGTGTGTCAAACCCCCACCACGCGCGGTATCCGCACGGATAGGACGGCGAAAAGTCATACCAGCGGCGGTAGGGGCTGTCGGGTGAATTGTAGGCCCCGCACACGGGATACCGGCATTCCCGGTTGAAATAGATGGAATCCGAGCCCGTATGGCTGAACACCCCGTCCAGGATGATGGAGATGCCGCGCCGCCCGGCCTCGTCGCACAGGCGGGCAAATTCTTCGTTGGTGCCAAGCAGCGGGTCCGCCTTCAGATAATTGGCCGTGTTGTAACGATGGTTGGAATGCGCTTCGAAGATGGGGTTCAGGTAGATCACCGTCACGCCCAGGCCGGCCAAATATGGCAGCTTGCGGCGGATGCCTTCAAAATCGCCGCCGAAATAATCGCGCGTCAGGTAGCCGTCCTCCTGCTCGGTGGGCCAGAAATACGGCTCGCCGCTTTTGTTTTCCCGGTAGATGCGGTCTGCAAAAGGCATGGGCTTTGGGCGGCCCTCGAAAAAGCGGTCTGGAAATATCTGATACATCACGCCGCCCTTTATGGCCTGCGGCGTGGCAAACCCGGCCTCGTACACCGTAAGCTGGTACTCTTCGCCCGTGCCCGTGGTGACATAGGCCTCGCCAAGGGCGCCGCGGTACAGCTTGCGGTAGCCGGTGTAAAGGTCAAAATAGTAAAAATACAGCCCCGGCTGCGGCATGGGCAAGGTGATGGTGAACAGATCGCGGCCATCTGCCCCGCCCGCACTGTGCAGCACAAACGGGGCTGGCGCCTCGCCGTCCCTGTGCAGCACAAGCCGGGGGGCGGTGCAGCCGAATTCGGCCGGCACCCGCAGCGTGAATGTGACGGCCTGCCCGGCGCGCACGGCGCCGAACGGGGATTTGTGAAAGGTGTTGCAACTGTTGTAGATGGAACTCATGCGCGTTCCCCCCGCGGTGATATGGTTATTTGACCGGCTCGGCATGCCAGATGTTGCGCGCATATTCGAACACGGCCCTGTCGGCAGAGAAAATGCCGCTGTTGGCAATGTTCATCAGGCTCATGCGGTTCCAGGTGTCGGCATCGGCATAAAGGCGGCACAGATCGCGCTGTGCGCGCAAATAATCGGCAAAATCGGCCATCACCATATAGGGGTCGGATGTGCGCAGGTTCGAGGCGATCTCGTGAAAGTTCTCGCCGTTCCAGCCTTTTTCCAGGAAATCCAGCACCTGAGCGGCTTCGGGGCTGGCGGCGATAAAGCCGGAGGGGTGATAGCCAAACCGCTTCAAATCGTTCACCTCAGGCGTCAGCATGCCGAAGATGATCTCATTTTCCTTGCCGGCAGCCTGTGCGATCTCCACATTGGCACCGTCCAGCGTGCCCAGCGTGACGGCGCCGTTCAGCATGAATTTCATATTGCCGGTGCCGGAGGCCTCCGTGCCCGCCAGGCTGATCTGCTCGGACACTTCGCTGGCCGGCATCAGCCGTTCACTGGTGGTGACGCAGTAGTCCTCCAGGTACACCACACGCAATTTGTCCCGCACGGCGGGGTCTGAATCGATCAGCTGGCCCAGCTTGCAAATCAGGCGGATCATCTGCTTTGCCATATAATATCCCGGCGCCGCCTTGGCGCCGAAGATATACGTTTTGGGCAGAACCTCGGCATTCGGGTTGTTCTTCAGGTACAAATACTGTGCCGCGATGTTCAGCGCATTCAAGTGCTGGCGCTTATATTCGTGCATGCGCTTCACCTGCACGTCAAAGATGCTGGCGGGGTCTATCACCTGGCCGGTCACTTTCTTCAGGTGTTCGGCAAACACCTCTTTGTTGTGCCGCTTCACCTCGCCCAGTTTATCCAGCACCGTTTTGTCTGCGGCGTATTTTTCAAAAGCCTTCAGCTGCGCGGCATCCTTTTTGAAGCCATCGCCGATGGTCTCGCTCAAAAGGTTTGTCAGCGCAGGGTTCGAGGCAAGCAGCCAGCGGCGGTAGGCAATGCCGTTGGTGACATTGGTGAACTTTTTGGGGCTGTACAGGTAATAGTCGTGGAACACGCTTTGCTTGATGATCTCGCTGTGCAGCTTGGACACGCCGTTGATGGAATGGCACACATAGCAGCAGATGTTCGCCATGCGCACCTGATTGTCGCCCAAAATGGCCATATAATTGATTTTGCCGTAATCGCCCGGGAACGCCCGCTCAAAATCGGCGCGGCAGCGGTGGTCCAGCTCTTCGCAGATCTGGTAAATGCGCGGCAGCGTTTTCTTGAAGATGTCGATATTCCATTTTTCCAGCGCCTCGCTCATTACCGTGTGATTGGTGTAGGCAAAGGTGCGGCGGGTGATGTCGAACGCGTGGTCCCAGGTAAAGCCGCACTCGTCCAGAAGGATGCGCATCAATTCGGGAATGGCCAGCGTGGGGTGCGTGTCATTGATATGGATGGCCACTTTGTCCGGCAAATTATCCAGCGTGGCGTACTGCGAAAGGTGTGTCTTCACAATGTCGTTCACAGACGCGCACGACAAGAAATACTGCTGGCGCAAACGAAGGATTTTGCCGTCCATATGGTTGTCGTTCGGGTACAGCACTTTGGAGATCAGTTCCGCATTGGCATTTTTGGCAATGGCGCTGCCATACTGGCCGGCGTTGAAGCTGTTCATGTCAAAGCCGGGGGCCTTGGCGCGCCACAGGCGCAGCTTCGAGACGCCTGCGCTGTCGTACCCGGCCACGAACATGTCGCTGGGCACGGCCAGCACACTGGAATAGTTTTTGTGCTTCACATAGTGGTACGAACCGTCCCAGCTCTCTTCGATCTCGCCGTCAAAGCGCACTTCCACGGCCTGGTCGGGGTGGCTTTTCAGCCATACGCCGCCGCCGGGCAGCCAGTTGTCGGCGTGTTCTTCCTGCCAGCCGTCCACGATTTTTTGTTTGAAGATGCCGTACTCGTATAAAATGGAGTACCCCATGCCCGGGATGTCGTCGGTGGCCATACCGTCCAGATAGCAGGCGGCAAGGCGCCCAAGCCCGCCGTTGCCAAGGCCGGCGTCCGGCTCCTGTTCGTAAATGTTGTCCAGCCGGATGTCATGGCTTTTCAGCACAGCCTCGGCCACATCGGCCAGGCCCATGTTGAACAGGCTTGTCTTCAGGCTGCGCCCCATCAGAAATTCCATGCACAAATAATACACCTGCTTGCCGTTGGCCCCATAAGTGCGGGACATAAAGCGCTTGCGCTTTGCGCTCAGCATGCCGCGTACGATCAGCGCCAGGGCACGATAAATCTGCTCATCGGTGGCGCTGCCGAAATCCACGGAAAACTCGCTGAACAGCTTGTCGGCCAGCAGTTTGTCAAATTCTTTCTTTGTCATTTTCGTATTCAAAAATCATCGACTCCGTTCCATATCTGGGCTTTCGGAAAAAGCGGGCCATGCGCACTGCGCGGCCGCCGCCCGTCGCGCGCGCATCAAACGGCACGTACACTAGAATAGTATACTCTATTCATACCCTCAGTTCAACCAAAAAACCGCGAGGCAAAGCCCAAAAATAAAAAAGGCGGCTTTTGCGCACACACCGTCCGGGCATTTTCCATGCCGGCGGAACAAGGAAGACGAAGTTTTTTCAAAATCGGCTTTTTATCTTTCTTTTTTTGCCGCTTGATAGTATAATAGATTCAAACTATCGATTGCCGGGGCGTGGCGCCCCAACAGGAAAGGAAGTTTGCGTGTATGCCGGCAAATAAAATCAAACTGGAGATCTGCGGCGCAAGTTATGTGATCGCCACCACCGACACGGAAGAATATGTGCTGGGCCTGGCGGAAAAGCTGGACGCAGACATGACGCAGATGATGACAAACAACCCTTCGGCGTCCATTGCCACGGCGGCCGTCATTACGGCGCTGGGCTATTTGGACGAGCTGAAAAAAAGCACCAGCGGCGCAGACAATATGCGTGCGCAAATTAAAGATTACCTGGAAGACGCCGCCAAGGCCAAGCTTTCGGCCGAAGAGGCGCGCCGCGAGGTAGAGCGCCTGCGCCGCGAGATTGGCTATTTGAAAGAAAACCACTGATGCGGGCCTGTTCTGCCGCCATGCCGGAGATACTGGCGCCCGCAGGCAACCAGCAGGCGCTGGAGGCCGCCGTGCGCGCCGGGGCGGATGCCGTATATTTGGGCCTTACCGACTTTAATGCCCGCCGTACGGCGGGCAATTTTGATGCCGCCGCCTTGCAAGAGGCCGCGGCTTTTTGCCGTGCGCGCGGCGTAAAATGCTACCTGACTTTTAACACCGAGCTGATGGAGGGCGAGCTGGCGCGCGCATGCGAGGCACTGCGGGCGGCCGATGCCGCCGGGGTGGACGCCGTAATTGTGCAGGACCTTGCGGCGGCCGCCCTTGTCAGGCGCTATGTGCCCGGGGCGGCGCTGCACGCCTCTACCCAGATGAGCGTGCACAGCCCTGCGGGCATTCGCCAGCTGGCGCGCCTTGGCTTTTCCCGGGCGATTTTGGCGCGCGAGATGAGCCTTGCCGAGCTGCGCGCAGCCGCCAAAGACAGCCCTATCGAGCTGGAGGTGTTCGTGCACGGCGCGCTGTGCATGAGCATGTCTGGCCAGTGCTATATGAGCGCCTTCCTGGGCGGGCGCAGCGGCAACCGCGGGCTGTGTGCAGGCCCGTGCCGCCTGCCGTTTTCGGCCGCGCAGCCCCCGCGCGAAGGCGATTTTCACCTCAGCTTAAAAGACCATTCCCACCTGGCCAGCCTGCCCGCCCTGCGCGAGGCGGGTATTGCCAGTGTAAAAATAGAGGGGCGCCTGCGCGGCCCGGAATATGTGGCGGCCGCGGTGGCCGCATGCGTGGCCGCGCGCGATGGGCTGCCCTATGACGAGGAAATATTACGAAACGTATTTTCTCGTTCTGGGTTTACGGATGGTTATATCAAAGGCGTGCGGGATGGCACCATGTTCGGCGTGCGCACCGCGCAGGATTCCGCTGCGGCACGCGCCGCGGCGCCCGCCCTGCGCGAACTGTACCGCCGCGAGAGGCCCAGCGTGCCGGTGAGCATGTGCCTGACGCTGAAAGAGAACAGCGCTGCATTGGAGGCGCGCGATGGGCAGGGGCACGTTGCCTGTGCCCAGGTGCAGGCGGTGCATGCGCCCGCACAGAAAAATTTGACACAGAGCTGTGCCCGTGCGCTGGAAAAGACGGGCGGCACGCCCTTTTTTGTGCGCGAGGCCGCAGTGCAGGGGGCAGACGCCTGGTATGCGCCTGCGGGCGAGCTTGGCGCCTTGCGCCGCGAGGCGCTGGAAAAGCTGCTGGCCCTGCGCGCTGCGCCGCCGCAGCGGCAATGCCCGGCGCCGCCTGCGCCGCCGCTGGCCGCTGCACTGCAGCCGGGTGCCCCGCGCAATGTGGCCCCGCAGGCCGCACTGTGCGCCCGTTTCGAGACGCCGCAGCAGCTTGCCTGTGCGAAAGGGGAATGGAAGGCGCTTGAACGTGTGCTGCTGCCTGTGCAGCACTGGGCCAGCGTGCCCGAGCCGCTGCGCGCCAAAACCTGGCTGGAGCTGCCGCGGGCAGAGTTCACGGGCGAAAGCCAGCTGCAGAGCCTGCTTGCCTCGCTTTCGGGCAAGGGCTTTGCGGGTTTTGTTGCGCAAAACCTGGCCCACTTTGCTCTGCCGTGTGCGGGGCCGTGGATGGGCGGTTTTGGCCTGAACGTGACGAACGCTGCCGCCGCGCGTGCATACCTTGCCATGGGGTGCGAAAGTGTCACCGCCAGCCCCGAGCTGACGGCCCGGGGCGTGCACGAGCTGGCCGCACAGGCGCCCACGGCCGTGCTGGCCTATGGGCACATGCCGCTGATGCTGACGCGCGCCTGCCCGCTGCACAATGTGCACGGCTGCAAGGGGTGCCCGCAGAAGGGCGCCCTGACGGACCGCAAGGGCGCAAAATTTCCCGTGCGCTGCACGGGCCCGCAGGGCATGCGCACGGTGTATAACCCTGTGCCGCTGTATTTGTGTGACAAGGCCGGGCAGGCCGGCGCGGATATGCTGCTGCTGTATTTCACCATAGAGCCCCCGCAGCGTGTGGGGCAGGTGCTGCGCCTGGCGCGCGCGGGCGCGCCGTTTGACGGCGCTTTCACCCGCGGGCTGTTTTTCAAAGGCGTGCTGTGAACCGCATGCCAAGCGAATGGAGAAAGGATGGGGAACAATTTGAACGTACCTGTTAAAATAAAGCGCCTGCGCAGCCAGGCAAAGCTGCCTGCCTATGCCACCGAGGGCGCGGCCGCCATGGACCTGTGCGCCATGCTGGAGGCGCCGTTTACCCTTGCGCCCGGCCAGCGTGCCCTGCTGCCCACGGGCTTTGCCATTGAGCTGCCGGGCCCGGAGTATGTGGCGCTTATTTTTGCGCGCTCCAGCCTGGGCTCCAAGCACGGGGTGGCGCTGCCCAACGGCGTGGGCGTGATTGATTCCGACTACCGGGGCGAAGTGCATGTGGCGCTGGCAAACCATGGGCAGCAGCCCTATGTGATTCAGCCGGGCGAGCGCGTGGCCCAGATGGCTGTGGTGCCGGTGGCACGGGCTGTGCTGCAGGAAGTGGACGAGCTTGGCGGCACGGCCCGCGGCGAGGGGGGCTTTGGCTCTACCGGGAAGCTTTGAGGCAGAAAGGGGAAAACACAAATGAAAATGAAACGCACCCTGCTTTTATGGTTTTTTATTTTGGCGGGCATTGTGCTGGGCGCCATGCTGGCCAGCGTGTGCCGCAACGTGCCGTTCTTGAGCTGGCTGAGCTATTATCAGTCTATCGGCTTCAACGCAGACGCGCCCTTTGTGCTGGACCTTTCGGTGATTAAGCTGACGTTCGGCTTTTCCATGGGCGTAAGCGTGGCGCAGATTTTCACCATTGCCGCGGCTATTTTCCTGTACAACCGCACTTCGCTGCGCTGAGGTGGGCAGAATGGAATTGATTTTGGCCTCCGGCTCGCCCCGAAGAAAAGAACTGCTGGCGCTGGTTACGCCGGAATTTTCGGTAGCGGCCAGCGATGTGGACGAAAGCGCCATTTCTGCGCCCACGCCCGTGCTGCTGGTGCAGAAGCTGGCGCACGCCAAATGCCACGCTGTGGCCGTGCAGCACCCGTCGGCCTGTGTGCTGGGCTGCGACACTGTGGTGGATGTGGACGGCGAGGTGCTGGGCAAGCCGCGCGATGCGGCGGACGCACGGCGCATGATGCGCCTTTTATCGGGCCGCACACACCGGGTGCACACCGGCGTGTGCCTGGCTGTGCCCGGCCGGCCGGACGATGTGTTCGCCTGCACCTCTTCGGTGCGCTTTGCCGCTTTAAGAGAGGAAGAGATTGAAGCGTATATCGCCACCCCGGAGCCCTACGACAAAGCGGGCGGCTATGCGGTGCAGGGCAGGGCGGCAAAATTTGTGCAGGGCATTGAAGGCTGCTACCACAACATTATGGGGCTGCCCGTTTCACGCGTATATACAGCTTTGAAGGCAGCGGGCATAGTAAAAATAACCCAAAATCAGTGAAATTTTTGGTTTTTGTGCTATTTTACAAGCTTCGCTGTTGTATGCAACAAAATATTGTGATAGAATACAAACATAAGTATGCAAACTGCGTAATGACATCGAAATTTCGGAGGGTAGCATGAGTGCGAGAGTGATCATGGTGGCCTCCGGCAAGGGTGGAACGGGCAAAAGCACCGTTTCGGTGCTGACGGGTGCGGCGCTTGCCGCGCGCGGGCGCCGTGTGCTTTTGGTAGAGCTGGATTCCGCCCTTCGCAGCGTAGATTATATTGCAGGCGTATACGGCAAAACAGTATATGACGTAGAAGATGTGCTGTGCGGCCGCTGCGACGCGGGCAAGGCCCTGGTGGAAAGCCCGCTGTACCCGGGGCTTTTTGTCATCAGCGCGCCCTATTCGGGCGGCCAGGTGGCCGCCGGGGCGCTGCAAAGCTTTTTACAGCAGGCGGGCGGCGTGTTCGACGACATTGTGCTGGATACCGCTGCAGGCATGGGCGCCCCCTTCGAGGCGGCGCGCGCTGCGGCCAGCCTGGCGCTTATTTGCATCACGCCAGACCCTGTGGCCCAGCGCGATGGGCGCATTGTGTGCGACGCGCTGCTGGAGGGCGGCTGTGAGCAGGTGCGGCTTGTGATTAACAAGGTGCCGCGCACCCTGGCGGGCCAGGGCATTCGGGATTTGGACGAATGCATCGACACGGTGGGCGCCCAGCTGCTTGGCGTGGTGCCCTACAGCGAGGCGGTGCTGCGTGCGGGCGCCACGGCGTCGGCACTGCCCAAAGAGGAAAAGGCCGCGCGTGTGTTTGCCGCCATGGCGGCACGCCTGTGCGGCGTGCATGCGCCGCTGATCGTCCGGTAAAAACCGGCGTGTTTGTTTTTGTGCTGTATTTGCGTAGTGATGTGTATGGAAGAGAAAAGGGCCGGGTAAGTAGAGAGAAGGAGGGAAATCCTTATGAACATTGCGCTGATTGCGCATGACACCAAAAAGGAACTGATGGTGCAGTTCTGCATTGCATATTGTTCTGTGCTGGCCCAGCACAGCCTGACGGCCACGGGCACCACAGGCAAGCTGGTGAGCGAGGCCACGGGCCTTCCCATTCAGAAATGCTTGTCCGGCACGCATGGCGGCGACCAGCAAATTGCCGCGCGCATTGCGTGCAACGAGATAGACCTTCTGCTGTTCTTCCGCGACCCTATCTCGGCAAAGCCTTCCGAGCCGAATGAAATGAACCTGCTGCGCCTGTGCGATGTGCACAACATTCCTGTGGCCACCAACATTGCCACGGCTGAAGTGCTGATTCACGGGCTGGAGCGGGGCGATTTGGATTGGCGGAACATTGTAAACCCGCATATGGTTCCATAAAGTGGTTTTGGTTGGATGCCCCGCAGCTTGGCCGCGGGGCATTTTTCTGCCGTGGGGCGTGCAGGCTGAAAACGGGAGGAATGCTGTTTGAAATTGGGCAAACACACTTGGACAAAGCCTCAGCTGCTGCTTTTGGCTGCGTTTGCGGCCTATGTGTGGGTGCAGCTGTGGTGTGTGCGCTGGTATGACCCCTGGCGCGATGTATCGCAGGCGTGGTGCATTGTGCGGGATCTCTCTATCCCGCAGATATTCGCGCAGCTTCGCTACGAAGGTCACCCCTTTTTGTGGTATGCGCTTTTGTGGCCGCTGGCAAAGTTTGGGCTGCCGTTTGAAAGCATCCTTGTGCTGAGCACGGCGCTGATGGTGGGGGCGGCCGCTGTGCTGGTGCGTTTTGCACCGCTGCCCTGGTATGCAAAGGCGGCATGCCTGTTCAGCGTGCCGTTCATTTATTACCTGCCCACCGTGGCGCGCAGCTATGCGCTGGCAGGGCTGTTGTTGATTTTGTGCGCGGCGCTGTACGGCGCGCGGCACACGCGGCCGCTGCGCTATGCGGCGGTGCTGTTCTTGCTGTGCCAGGTGCATGTGATGCTGTGCGGGTTTGTGGGCTTTCTGATGGCGCAGTGGGCGCTGGAGATGCTGGCGCGCAGCGTGCGTGCCAAAAAGCTGGCCGGGGCGGACGCGGGGGCGCTTGCCCTGATGGCGGGCGGCGTGCTGCTTCTGGCAGTGCAGCTGGCGGGCAGCGTGCAAGCGAATCAATCTCTATATCCACGCACGTATACTTGGAGAGAAAACCTGGAAGAATTTTTGTCAATTTCTCTTAAAACTTTTTTTCATGCAGAGTCTTATTACTTTTTTACCAAGCGCGGCCTGCTTGTGCTTTTGCCCGCGCTGGCCGTGCTGGCATGGCTGTTGTGGCGCTGGCTGCGCGCTGCGCCAATGCCCTTGCTGGCATGGCTGTGCGGCACAGTGTATTGCCTGGTTTTGCAGCAGCTGCTGGTATATGCCACAGAACAGCGCCATGTGGTGATGGGCATGATGTTTGTGTGCGCACTGTGGATGTCTGTGCCGGACATCGAGGCCTCCGCGCGGCTCACGCAGGTGCAGAAGGGGGCGGTAAAGCGCGGCCTTGGCGTGGCCATGCTGGTGTTCTCCCTGCTGACGGTGCCCGCCATGCTGCGCTCGCTGCAGGAGGTGGTGCGCCCGCCGCAGGAGAATGTGCGCAGCGAAACCATTGCGCAGGCGCTGGTGGAGGTGACAGAGCCGGACGCTGTTCTTTTCACGGACAATGAATTCTATATCAGCCTGTTTTCGGCCTATCAGCCGGGGCTTGAGTTCCGCAACCCGGCCCGAAGCGAGCCCATCAGCTTCACCACATGGGACGGGCTGGAGGACGGCATTGGCGGCGGGACAATGAGCGTGCGCGAGGCGGTGGAGGCCCTGCGGGCAGACCCGGCTGTGGGCAACCGGCCGCTGTACTTCTTCACCACAGGTGCCATGGCGCTTTCCGACGCACCCGTGTATATCGAGCAGGCGGCCGAACAGGGCGTGACGCTTACCTTTGTGGGCGGCTGGCACCGCACGCAATATGAAGAATATGCCTTGCTTCGCGTGGAAGCGTAACATGCGGGCCTGCCGGAAACGGCAGGCCTTTCTTTGTATAATCTGCACAGTGCGGCGGCAAATTGTGCAAAAAAAGGACACGCTCAGCGCAAGCGGGCTTGCAGCGCACATGTTACAATAAAAAGGAAAGCTTCGGCCCTGTGCGGGCCTTGGAACAAAGAAAAAAGGAGAATCTGCGATGAAATTTCTGAACGTAGAGATCCCGGTTAAGAACTTGCCGGAACTGGACAGCAGTTTTGTGCCGCTGGGCCTGTTTTTCAAAGAGTATCAGAAGGGGGCAAAAAAGCCGCTTTGCATCGCGGTAGAGCGCTCGGGCGGGCAGATTGGCACCTATGAGACAAAGGTGTACGGCACGCCGGACATGGCCGAGGCGGACGCCTATTATGTGGACAGACTGGTGAAATTCCTTTTGTGGAGCTGGGGCGGCTTCAAGGTGTATGTGTGCGGCGATGAGGCCGTGGGCGAGCGCATCCGCCAGGCCTATACGGCCACCGGCAGCCGCGCTTTCGACAAGGGCTTTATGGAGCAGGTGTACGAGACGCAGTTCACGGTGGAAGTGCTGCCCTACGAGAAAAAGCCTGCGGCTTTCCAGCGCGCACAGGCCATTGGCCGCCATACCAATGGCGCGCGCATCGGCTTTGACGCCGGCGGGTCGGACCGCAAGGTGTCCGCTGTGATTGACGGCGAGCCCGTGTATTCCGAAGAAGTGGTGTGGTTCCCGAAAGTAATTGCCGACCCGGATTATCACTATCAGGGCATCCTGGCGGCCCTGCACACGGCGGCGGCCAAGATACTGGAAAACGGCCGCAAGGTAGAGGGCATTGGTGTGTCCAGCGCCGGTGTGTATATTGACAACAAGTGCATGGTGGCCTCGCTGTTTTTGAAAGTGGGCAAGGAAGATTTTGATAAAAAGGTAAAGAATATCTACACTCGTGCTGCCAAAGAGCTGGGCGACACGCTGGGGTATGAGATTCCCGTGGTGGTGGCGAACGATGGCGACGTCTCGGCGCTGGCCGGCGCCATGGGCCTGGGCGAAAACGGCATCATGGGCATTGCCATGGGCACAAGCGAGGCCGTGGGCTATGTGGACGGCGACGGAAACATCTGTGGCTGGCTGAACGAGCTTGCCTTTGCCCCCGTGGACGGCCAGCCCGGCGCCATGGAGGACGAGTGGAGCGGCGACATCGGCTGCGGCGTGAAATATTTCAGCCAGGACGGCGTCATCAAGCTGGCGCCGCGCGCGGGCATTGAGCTGAAAGGCGCTTCCCCGGCGGAAAAGCTGAAAGAGGTGCAGGCGCTGATGGCGCAGGGCGACGAGCGCGCCGTGAAGGTGTATGAATCCATCGGCGTATACTTGGGCCACACGCTGGCGCTGTATGCCATGTTCTACGATATCCACCATGTGCAGATGATGGGCCGCGTGATGAGCGGGCGCGGCGGCGATATCATTCTGGATACAGCCAGCCGTGTGATGGACGAAGAGTACCCGGACGTGGCCTTCCGCCCCGAGGCGCCGGACGAAAAGACGCGCCGTGTGGGCCAGTCCGCTGCTGCGGCCAGCCTGCCGGAAGTGAAATAAGCAGCGCAAGAATCGGGTTTCACACAATGCAAGGGCGCGCGGCCAGCAAAAGGCCGCGCGCCCTTTTTTGTTGTGACGCGCCTGCCGCCCGGCAGAGAACGAGGTGGCAGGAGGTGTTTTGCTGTGAAAGCTGGCCCTCGCGGGCGCGCGGGGCAAAATGCCCGGCAGGGCATTCTGCCACTTTTCTGCGCCTGCCCGGGCGGCCTCAAAGCTCCAGCAGGTTGCCCTCGGTAGAGATGACAGCCACCTGCCAGGGAATGAATTTCCCGCTGGCCTGCAGGGCCGTTTTTACGGCCTGTTCCAGCCCGCCGCAGCAGGGCACCTGCATGCGCACCACGGTGACGCTTTTGATTTCGTTTTCGCGCAGGATGGCTGTCAGCTTTTCGGCATAGTCCACACCGTCCAGCTTGGGGCAGCCAATCAGCGTGACGTGGCGGCGCATAAAGCGGTTGTGAAAATCTGCATAGGCATAGGCGGTGCAGTCTGCCGCAACAAGCAGGTGTGCCCCCTGAAACCAGGGTGCGTTCACCGGGGCCAGTTTGATTTGCACCGGCCACTGCGCAAGCTGGCTTGGCGCTGGCGCCAGGGGCGCCTCGGGCGATGCAGGGGCCCTGTGCAGCGCTTTTGCGCGCGCGCCCGGGCACCCGCCGCCGGTTGGGGCACAGCGCGCGGCCTGCGCCGCTTTTACGGCGGCTTCGTCATAGGCTGCGGCTTCGCGCTGCACAAAACGGATGGCGCCGGTGGGGCACGCGGGCAGGCAATCGCCCAGGCCGTCGCAATAGTCATCGCGCAGCAGTTTTGCCTTGCCGCCCACCATGCCAATGGCGCCCTCGTGGCAGGCCGCCGCGCAGGCACCGCAGCCGTTGCATTTTTCTTCGTCTATGTGAATGATTTTGCGTAGCATAGTTGCATCCTCCTGCTTGACTTTCTTCTCTGATTTTACTAGATTAAACAGGGAAATGCTGTTGGAAATACAACAAATAGGGAGAAAAATATGGAAGAATATCTGCCGGTATTGCAAAATACGGCGCTGTTTGCCGGGCTTTCAGCGCCGCAGCTTCTTGAGGCGCTGGCCTGCCTGGGCGCCCAAAAGCGCAGCTATGGCAAGGGTGAGGCCATCTTTCACGCAGGGCAGCGCATTTCCTGCATGGGGGTGCTTTTGTGCGGGCAGGTGCATATTCAGCGGGAGGACCACTGGGGCAACCGCAGCCTGCTGGCCGAAATAGGCCCGGGCGAGCTGTTTGGCGAGGCCTATGCGGTGGGGGAAGAGCCCATGTGCAACGACGCTGTGGCCTGCCGGGAAAGCGTGGCCCTGCTGCTGGACACAGGACGCCTGCTTGCGCCCTGCGCGGCTGCCTGCGGGCTGCACGCCCAGCTGCTGCAACGCCTGTTTGCCATATTTGCACAGAAAAACCGTGTGCTGGCGCAAAAGCTGGGCTGCCTTTCGCAGCGCACCACACGGCAAAAACTGCTGTATTACCTTTCGGAACAGGCCAAAAAGGCGGGCGGGGGAAGTTTTTCCATTCCGTTTAACCGCCAGCAATTGGCCGATTACCTTTCGGTAGACCGCAGTGCCATGTGCGCAGAGCTGGGCCGCATGCGCCGCGAGGGGCTTTTGGAGTTTAAGCGCAACCGCTTTGTGCTGAAATAGCCTGGCCGTGCGGCCCTGTATGTGGTTATGCCGGGTTTTCCGGCAACAGACCTCATCACGGCTGTGGGTGTGGCGTTCACGGGCGTTGGCCAGGCGGCAAAGCAGCTGCAGAAATCATACAGGCCCCCGGCGTTACATGCACCGGAGGCCTTTTTTGTATGCCCCGGTATAGAGAACAGGGCCGATACAGCCAGGCACAATATGGAGCACAGCGCGCGCTCTGCTTTTTGGTAAAGTGGAGAAAAGTGTGAACAAAAGTGTGAACAGAAGGAACAGAAAAAGCCCGTGGAACGTTGGCTTAACAGTGATAAGGAACTAATCACCTATCAACTGTTAGCTGACGGTTTCCGGGGTGCATACGGACAAATCCCGTCTGATTTCCAGAAGGAAGTCAGACGGGATTCTTTATATCCTCCGTCAAAATATAATTTCATTGAAATAGGATAAAGAAAATTTTACAAACATTATACCGAATGATGGTCGAGGACTTTACGCTCTGTATGTAAAATTATAACTGTCCAAAAGGAAAAATGAATTAGCAAACCGAGGAGGTAATACTATGTCAACAATCAACAAGCAGTCCGCTAATCAGTCCCAGAAGCTGATGGTGTTCGTGCTGACCATGGCCCTGTACGGCCTTGCAACTCTTTTCACCGAACTGATCCCCAAATTCCAGGTTGGAATCGTGGAATTCTCTGTTGAGTACTTCCTGTTCATCCCGTTGACCCTCGCCATGCTGTTTGACCCCATGTCCGCCGCTCTGGGTGCTGCTACCGGCGAATTGGTGTTCAGTGAGATCATGCTGGGACAGTTTGGTGGTTTGGGAGAACTGGAGAAGTTCATTACCGTCACCATTGGTGTCTACATTGCAGGCCGCCTGGTTTCCGATCCTCAGAACAGAAAGCTGGTTGGCATCGCGGCATTTGGCGGTACTGCGATTCAGCTGCTGCTGGGAACGATCGTGGATATCCTCAAGGTGCAGTTTGCCATTGAAGACTTTGAGTCTGTGGCAGGTCTGCCCGAAAGCGTTTTCGCCACCGAAGGCTTCGCATTCGTGAATGATCTGCTGTTCTCCGGCATTCTGTTCTGCCTGCTGCCCACTCTGTTCCTGGTGCCCAAGCTCTACGGTAAGATCGAACCCCTGCTGGGTATGCAGCCCAGAACGAAAAATACAGCTCTGGACCCGATCGGTTTGAAAGCGGTTATTGGCTGTGCTGTGGCCTTCGCTGTCGCCATTGGTGCTGAGTTCATGGCGGAAAGCGGCTTGAGCCTCATCGATTGGGAAGCGGACTGGGCGGAAAGCTCCACGGCAATGGCCATCGGAATGGTAGTCGCTGCTGTCCTCGCTGTTGCAGTTGTGCTGATTATGAGAGCCCGCTCTGAAAAAAGCTCCGTGGAAAAAGGTGTGTAAGCATGATGAATGTGATAGAAATAGATCATCTGACCTATTCCTATCCGGGCGCTGAGCAACCTACGTTGAAAGGCATCACTGTCAAGATCAAAAAAGGGGACTTTCTCGCAATCGTTGGCAACAACGGCTGCGGGAAATCCACTTTTTGTAAAACCCTCAACGGGCTGATCCCACAGTTTATCAGCGGTGACTTTCAGGGAAGCGTTCGTGCCTGCGATTTGGATACCCGGGAAACGGATGTAGGCACACTGGCTCGGAAGGTCGGGTATGTCTATCAGGATTTTGAAAATCAAATCATTCGCCCCACGGTTTTGGATGACGCTTCGTATGCCTGCCTGAACTACGCTATGCCAGACTACCGGGAACGTGGTCTGCAGGCATTGGAGCAGTGCGGACTGAAGGGAAAACAGGATGATTTTATCTGGCAGCTGTCTGGTGGGCAAACCCATCTGCTGGCATTGGCCGGTGCGGTTTCTCTGCAGCCGGAAGTTCTGATTCTGGATGAGCCGATTGCTCAACTGGACCCCAAGCACGCGGATCAAATCTATGCGGTTCTACGGGAACTGAACGAGAACTACGGCAAGACCATCATCGTCATCGAGCATCACACCGAATATATTGCAGACTTCTGCAAACATGTGATGCTGATGAAGGACGGTATGGTGCAATGGGTACTGCCTACAGGCGAAGCCCTCCAGCGGGTGGAGGAACTGCAAGGCTGCAATATCTTTCCTCCGCAGGTGACCATTGCAGCCCATCGGATGCAACAAGCCGGAGGGCTCCCCGGAACCATTGCGCTTCCGATCACAGTGGAAGAAGGAAAAGCAATCTTTGCTCCAAAAGGCCTTCCCGCTGAGGAGAAAGCCGCTTCCCCCTCCCCAAAAGGAGAAACGGTCGCCGCATTCCAGAATGTGTCGGTTTCCTATCGGAGCGTCAAGGGTGAGCCTCACACGGTGTTTTCGAGGTTGAATCTGGAGATCCACAAAGGAGACAAGGTAGCGCTGATTGGCTCTAACGGTGCGGGAAAATCTACGATGATGAAGCTTCTGGTGGGCCTGCTGAAACCTTCCTCCGGCGATATCCTTCTGAACGAAAAAAGCATTCGGGATTTGAAGCCGGAAGCGCTGTCGCGGCAAATCTCGATGGTTTACCAGAATCCGGAGGATATGTTTATCAAGGACTCCATTGGCGGAGATATTGCCTATGCCATGGAGGTGCGCCGCGTGCCCGACAGTGCAAAGCGCACAGACGAGCTGCTGGAGCGCTTCCGGCTGAAGGAGCTGAAAAACCGGGACGGGCGCCTTCTTTCCGGCGGCCAGATGCGCCGGGCAAGCCTTGCCATTGGTGTTGCGTTGAATCCCGGTATTTTGCTTCTGGATGAGCCAACCGCAAATCTGGATATCGCCACACGAAAAGAGATCATGCGCACCTTGGAGGATATGAAAGCAATCACAGAAACCGTGGTGATTGCTACCCACGATATGCAGCTTGTCTGCGAGTGGGCAGAACGAATCATTGTTCTGTGGAACGGGCGGGTAGTGGCAGACGGAAGCCGGAATGAAATATTCGGAAATCGTGATATTGTGGAAAAAGTCGGCATCCGCCCTCCGGAGATATTCTCCCTGGGTCAGGCAATTGATCCAGATGCCCTGTGCTATACCATTGACGCATTTCTGAATTCATTTGAAGGGAGGTTCCCGAACAATGAAAACAGTTGAGAAACTGTCTGAAAATATTTTAGATAAACTGTCCATCGATTTTCTGCGCAATCAGGTGCTGAAGAACGCCTATGGCAATAATGACACGGTGATTGCCGGGATGGATCCCAGGATTCTGCTGGTGTGGTATCTGTTTTTTGGTCTGGTTCCCTGGTTTGTAAACGACCTGCCTTTCCTGATTGGCTGCTTTCTTCTGGTAGCAGTCACGACGATGATGGCGAAGGTGGCGGGACTCGTCCTGTTTCTTTTCGGATTGGGCGTATTTTCGCAAACCGGGTATTTGCTGATTGTCACGCTGCTGTTCGGTGGTGACGCTTCCGCCATTGCGCCGCTGCTGGTGCTGACGCTGAAGGTCGCCACGGTTTCCCTGGCCTCCATTACTGTTTTCTCCGGGATGGATCCGGACAAGCTTGCCAACGGGCTGATGTGGTATGGATGCCCGGAGCGGCTGTCCTTCTCCATTTCCTATGCCTACCGGATGCTGCCCATCCTGATGGAGGAATTTCAAAATATTCTGCTCTCCTATCGCCTGCGGGGCAATCCGCCGGAGCATGAACACCTGGTCGGGAAAATAAAATATCTGATCTATCAGATCAAGGTCATCATTCATTCCTTTTACCCGCTGATGCTCAACACCGCCAAGCGATCCCGGACGACAGTAGAAGTTTTGGAAATCAAGGGTTACCGCTATGCCGCAGTCAATAAGGAAGTAAAGAAAATCAAATTGTCATCTTTGTGCGTGTCAAATAATGATCTTCTCTTCCTGTCTGCTTCTTTCCTTTGGATTGCGGTTACCGTCCTGATTTCCACATTGATTTGACGATTGGAGCATGCGCTATGTATGTTGATTTTCACACCCATGGAAAGCTGGCAAAGTATCTGCCCTTTTCCACGGAATATACCGACTGGCTTCTGAACGAAGCAAAATGCGCGGGGCTGGATGCCATCTGTCTGACAGAGCATTTCAACACGCAGCAATTTGAATTGCTTTACCGCTATATTGCCACACAGGGAACCTGCCAGGGAGATGCGTATGTGTTTGACGGACTAAAAATATTTCCCGGTATGGAGACTGACATCGCCGAGGGAGGCCATGTGTTGAGCATCGGACCCATGGAGGCTATTCTGGAGCTGAATCATCGTCTGGAGCCGTATAAAGCCAAGGGCGCCTTCCTTCCCGCAGAAGAGCTGATGGAACTGTTCGCGGAGTATCCCGTGTTAGTTGGGGCAGGACATCCTTTCCGGGAAGAAGGGCATATCCCGGAGTTGCCGCCCAAAGTGTTGAAGCGTTTTGATTTTCTTGACATGAACGGCAAGGACATTGCCCTTGACCGGCAGCGGACGGAGAAGCTGACCTATGCTCTGGGGGAGCGACTTCATAGGCCCGTGGTTGCCGGAAGCGACACCCATCAGGCGGTTCAGTACGGCTGCATTCGTACCCGATTTGAAAAAGAATTTGATACGATTTCGGAGTTGCGGCAAGAAATGGAGGCCGGGCGCTATACCATCTGTGTGCATCCGGAAGCGGCCTTTAAGGTAAAAACCGCAGGCCTTTTGAAGCGCTCGTTGAAGGAAATCCATGCGCTGGGGGGAGATTATGTCTCTGTATTGCTGCGCCAAAACGGGGAGTCTCCTGCTGTGCTGAAAGCAAAGGGGCAGATGGAATGAACGCAGATGTGTTATCCAACTGCTTAGAACAGGCTATCCCTATTGTTCGTGAAGCCGGAAAGCTGCTGCATGATCGCGTGTGCTCTTCCAGTATTCAGGAAAAAGGGAAAACAGATTTTGTGACTGCCGTAGATACTGCCGTTCAGTACTTTATCCGAGAGCGCCTTCAAAAACTGAACAGTTCCATCCAATTCATGGGAGAGGAGCAAGACAACTCTTCTATAGAACCCGATCGGCTTACCTGGATCTTGGATCCGGTGGATGGTACGACCAATCTGATTCACGGTTTCCGTCACAGCGCCATTTCTCTGGCGATGGCTGAAGGGGAACAGGTGCTGTTTGGCGTCGTTTATGATCCGTTTTCGGAGGAATTGTTTACCGCACAACGTGGTCATGGAGCATTTTGCAACCACAAACCGATCCATGTTAGCGATGTGCAGACACTTTCGGACAGCCTTTGTTCTGTAGGGACAAATCCCGGAAGCAGGGAGCAAGCAGATGCCGCCTTTCGGCGGATGCGGGCGGTCTACGACCATTGCCACGACATCCGCCGCATCGGTGCTGCGTCCATAGAACTGTGCTATGTGGCCAGCGGTCGCCTGGACGGATACCTGGAGCACGGCCTCAGACCGTGGGATTTTGCCGCAGGAAAATTGATTTTGGAAGAGGCAGGCGGGAAATTGACCGATTTTTGCGGGTCCGCCCCCTTCCTGTATGCGGATCGAAGTGATATAATGGCATCAAATGGCCATATTCACGCCGACTTGCGGTTTTTGATATGAAGGAGCACCATGTATTTTTCATTTCCTCTGACACCAGACAAGTTAACTGCAGCAGAACAGCTGATCATTGAGTACATCACCGGGCACAGAGATGAGTTTCTCTGTATGACCATTGGACAGCTGTCTGACGAACTGAATCTATCTGAGGCCACGATCTCCCGGTTTGCCCGCCATGTTGGCTGCTGCGATTTCAAACACTTGAAACGGATCATCATGGAGCAAACCGTGCAAAAAGGTCCGGCTCAAAAGCTGAAAAATACGCTGCAAACGAGTGCTGACAATCTTCTGAACGACTGGATAGAACAGCAGCAGTATTACCTGCAAAAGACGTTGGAACTACTGGACCAAGGGGAATTCTCCCGGGCGGTTGACGCCATCGGTGGCGCACGCAGAGTTTTTATTTACGCAAAGAACGCTTCCCGGGCACCTGCACAGCTTTTGGAATTTCGGCTTCGGCGCATCGGGATTGATGTTTGTCGTATTTCATCCAGCGGATCGGAGCTTCTGGAAAACCTGGCGCTTATGAGTGCGGAGGATCTGGTGGTCCTTTTTGGATTTTCCAAAGTATCTGCGGAGGGCAGTATCATTCTGAATCACCAAAAACGCGCCGGATATCAGACGCTGTTGTTCACAAGCCGAACTTATCACGACGAAAAACATCGGGCAGATATCAATTTGTTTGTATATCGAGGGGAAGAAAATGAGTATCATTCCATGACGACCCCCATTGCAGTTGTGGATGCACTGGTACTGGCTTTGTCAGCGCAGATGGGGGCAACTGCGGTTGACCGTCTGGAGGAAATACGAAAACTGAAAACGGAATATGGGAAACAATTAAAGGGAGAAAAAGAGATGCCGCATCGGGAGAAATCCTAACACGGCATCTCTTTGATTGTTATTACTCAAATGCAATAAGCGTTTCTTTTGATGGCTTTTCGTCCTCGCAGTTCAGAAGATACGTTATCGCTCTGTTCGCAAAGCGGTTTGTTTTCATGGTATCCCAATCGGCAAGCCGGATAATCTTCGCTGTGCCGTTCTCAAAATCAAATGAAATCTCGCCCCATTCGCCGTCGCAGTCTGCCTGGTATTCGTAGATTGCGGCGGCGATTTTCTTTTTGCGCTTGGTTTTGGATTTCTGTTTCAGCCGGATGACATGGATTGCGCCTTCGGCAACCAGAAGTTCCGTCAGCCTGTCCACTGCTCTGCGGTAGGCTCGTTCTGCGCCGCTGGCCGTGCTACCCTCAAAGAGAACCGCCAGTTCTTCAAAGGTCTTTCGGGTGCTGATGGGGCTGACCCGCCCACAGGTCATACAGATAGCGTTGCGTTTTTCCAAAAGGGTCTGCTCCCGGTAATTCAGCTTTTCAAACGCTTCTCGGACAGCTTCAGCCCGGATACCGTTCCAGAGAATCTCCGCATAGTCCCAGTGGTTATCTCGGCTGACATCCTCGCCGGTTTCTTCGCTGTCCTCGTCCTGAATGGTCTGATAAAATGGAACACGGCTTCGGTTTTGCTTAGCCAATGTCAAAAACCTCGCTGCGGTCTCCTCGGTACAACCGTTTTTCTGGGCATATTTCTGGATTGCCGCCTGCTCAGACTGGCCGGATTGATTGTAGAGCCATGCAATTCCACGCACAGCCTTGTACTCATCCACATTTTCAAAGGAACCAGCCTCCTCCTGCATCCGGCAGGTCAAAAGGGCGTTCCCGATAAAATGATGGGCATAGGTCAGAAAATCTGCTCCTTGTGCGGGATCGTATTCCCGGAGACAATCCAGCATGGCAAGCACACAGCCCATTTTGTAGTCCAAAAAGCGTTCCGGGTCATAGCGATCCAGTCCCTCCCGCAGCAGGAAACGGCGAACACGTCCATTGAGCCGGTTCTCATAGTGGTGCAGGAAAAAGGCAAAACAGCGCAAATCACGGCTATGCACAGCCTCAATGATGTAGTCGTTCATATTTTCAAGAACAGGAGGTTCCGGGTCAAGCTGAAAGATGCGCTCCACTTCCCGCATAGTCAATCCCTTGGGTTCAGCCAGAAAGCCATACTTGACACAGTAACCGGGCAACTCCCATGTCCACGTTGCATCCATTTCCCCTCACCACATTTCTGATATTCGTCACTTAGTTCGTCTGTACGGCCTTTAAAAGTGCTTCCTGGGTCATTTCCTGCTCATAGACAGTGCTGGCATAGCGATGATCTGAGAGCGCACGGAGCATCTTATCTTTTGCCAGCTTCTTCATCGCCGATGCAACTCCTTCATCCAGCTTTCCCCGGCGGGTACTCTGCAGGATGGTATTCATGCGCCGGTTATAAATTGCCTTGATGGGATGATCGTCGGCAAGCTCCCGCTGTTCCCGCCCCCTTAGATTGCCAATTTGCCGACACGTCCGTCCACGCTGGTCGCCGGGTGCCAGTCCGCCGCAGTATTTGGTGTGCCGTGCGTCAATGGTGAGAAACCATCTGCCGCAGATGGGGCATTTCTTGGGCGCATGACCCACACAAAGTCCCTCAAACAGATCGGAACGAAACATTCCCACAAAGGAAACATAGTGCATCCGCTTGACCAGCTGAGGCTCCGTCTTTCCGGGCCGAATAGCGGCTACATACTGTACCGAAGCATTGGTCAGGGTCATCCAGGCCGGGTTATCCAACGATAAAGTTGGCTCTCCTTTGAAGAACTGTCCGAACATTGCCGCATAACCGTCCGAGGTACGGTCATAGCCGGGTTCATTCAACCGCTCTGCAAATTTCGTCAGGGCCTCCTTGTATTGCCCCAGAGAA
>QWCV01000271.1_pt1 | contig 66172 bp, 57 predicted proteins | sample 1972621 | NCBI WGS metagenome assembly QWCV01 (sample SAMN09866699, study PRJNA288562) | Human gut metagenome isolate pre2_stool, whole genome shotgun sequencing... | isolation source: gut | host: Homo sapiens | place: USA: California | reverse complement strand
GAATCATTTTCTCCGGCGGCGTGTACGTCGGAGAAAATACCGCTCGGCTCGCAAACGTGCGAAGGGCGTGCCCTTCGTGCGCTGCAGCGAGCCGCAGCCTTTTCAAACGAGAGCCCAGTGAAACGGGTCTCGTTTGAGAGCTTGTCAAAAACACTTTTTTGACAAGCTCACGGATGCGGAACATTTCCGCATCCGTTTCGTCAAATAGGGCAAGAAGAATAGCGCAGGGGATACCCTGTTAGAAACCATGGACAAAGGAGAACAAACCTATGAAACGGATATTTGCGGTTCTGCTGGCGCTGAGCCTGCTTCTGCTTGCCGCCTGCTCGAAGGGCGTTTCCCCCACGGAGCCGTCCCAGACCGAGCCTGCCACGCAGGCCCCGACCGAACCGGCGACCGACGCTCCGACGGAGCCCTCCCAGACGGAGCCCGCCACGGAGCCGTCGCAGCCCACGGAGGAGGAAGGCCCGTTCACCGTGACCTATGCCCACGCGCAGGCCGACACGCACGGCTCCGGCGAGGTGTGGGTACAGCTGCTGGCCGAGGTCACAAACACCGGCTCGGAGCCGCTGACGCTTGGCGCAGCGGACTGGACGGTCTGCACGCCGGACGGGACGGAGCTTGCCGTCCGCAAGGGCGTCTCCGCTTATCCGCAGACGATCGAGCCGGGCGAAAAGGGCTGGTATTATGATGAGTTCACTGTCGATACGGCCCAGACGGGCGAGCTTGCCGTGCAGTATGACGGCGATGCCCTCGCGGCGTCCGTCCGCACGGCGGAGCAGGGCAGCATGCGCTACACTGTTTCGGATGTCAACCTGAAGGATTCCGTTTACGGCGGCGTAGAGCTGACGGGCCGTATCCGCAACGACACGGCGGAGCGGGGCAGCCTCGTCTGCGTGGCGGCCGTGCTGCTTGACGAGTCGGAAAAGCCGCTCGGCGTGGTCTACGCCGTGCTGGACAGCCCGCTCGAGGCCGGCGCGGAGACGACGTTCGGCATGAGCAGCGAGATGCTCCCGCCGGAGGTCAAGTCCGCGGACATCGCGCAGGTCGAGACGTTTGCCTATCCGCTTGCGGAGTAAGTATATAAAAAACGGACCGGGTCGGTATCTCCGACCCGGTCCGTTTTATACGGGACTCAAACGTTGAAGAGGAAGTTGACGATGTCGCCGTCCTTCATGACATACTCCTTGCCTTCACTGCGGACAAGGCCCTTTGCCTTTGCAGCTGCCATGGTGCCGCAGGCCTTCAGGTCGTCGAAGGCGATGACCTCCGCGCGGATGAAGCCGCGCTCAAAGTCACTGTGGATCTTACCGGCGGCCTGCGGGGCGCGGGTGCCCTTTTTGATCGTCCAGGCGCGGCATTCGTCGCTGCCGGCCGTCAGGAACGAGATGAGGCCGAGCAGCTCATAGCTCGCCTGGATCAAGCGATCAAGGCCGGACTGCTTCAGGCCCAGCTCTTCCATGAACATGGCCTTTTCGTCCGGGTCGTCCAGCTCGGCGATGTCCGCCTCCAGCTTGGCGCAGATCGGCAGGGCAAGGGAGCCCTCCTCGTCGGCCAGCTTCTTGACCTGCTGGAAGTACGGCACGGACTCCGGATCGTTCACGGCGTCCTCCGAGACGTTCGCGGCATAGATCGTCCGCTTGAGCGTCAGCAGGTCAGACGTGGCGATGAGGGCGCGGTCGTCGTCGGAGCATTCGAACGTGCGGGCAAGCTTGCCCTCATTCAGATGCTCGAGCAGGGCGGAGAAGACCTCCGCCTCGCGCAGGAAGCGCTTGTCGCCGCCCTTGGCGGCCTTCTGGGCCTTGTCCACGCGGCGCTCGCACATTTCGGCGTCGGCGAGGATGAGCTCGAGATTGATGATGTCGATGTCGCGCAGCGGGTCTGTGCTGCCCTCGACATGGGTCACGTTCGGGTCGTCAAAGCAGCGCACGACGTGGATGATGGCGTCCGTCGTGCGGATGTTCGAAAGGAACTTGTTGCCGAGGCCCTCACCCTTGGACGCGCCCTTGACAAGGCCTGCAATGTCGACGAATTCGATCGTGGCGGGCGTGAATTTCTTCGGCTGATGCAGGTCGCGCAGCCACTCCAGACGCGCATCCGGCACGGCCACGACGCCGACATTCGGATCGATGGTGCAGAAGGCGTAATTATCGGCGGGAATGCCCGCATTTGTGATCGCGTTGAACAGCGTGGACTTGCCGACGTTCGGCAGTCCGACGATACCAAGTTTCATGGATGCTGATCTCTCCTCTTATTTCGAGTATGTTTTGCACCTATTATAGCAGACGAGTACGGCTCTCTCAAGCTGTTTTTGTCCAAATATCAATTCGCGGCGCGGCGGTCATAGAGCTTTGCAAGGCCGCCTTCGGAGGTCTCGCGGTATTTTGCGCTGATGTGCAGGCCGGTCTCCTTCATCGTGCGCACGACCATGTCGAAGCTGATGTTGCGCGAGCCGCACAGCAGGCCGGACAGGTTGAAGGCGTCCATGGCGCGCTTGGCAGCCACGGCGTTGCGCTCGATACACGGGATCTGGACAAGGCCGCAGATCGGGTCGCACGTCAGGCCGAGGTGGTGCTCCATGGCGATCTCGGCGGCGTATTCCGTCTCCTCGATGCTCAGACCCATCAGAGCGCACAGCGCGGCGGCGGCCATGGAGCAGGCCGTGCCGATCTCTGCCTGACAGCCGCATTCCGCGCCGGAGATGGAGCCGTTGCGCTTGACGAGAGCGCCGAACAGGCCGGCGACGGCCAACGCGCGCAGGACCTGCGCATCTGGGATATTGTGCGTTCTCTGCATGTACAGCAGCACGGCGGGCAGCACGCCTGCGGAGCCGCAGGTCGGCGCGGTGACGATGGTGCCGTTGTCGGCGTTCTGCTCCGAAACGGCAAAGGCATAGGCACACACGATGCGCAGCTCGCGCACCTGCGGGCGCTCATTTTCCTTGCTCTGCGCATAGAGGCGCTTGGCCTTGCGCTCCACGTTCAGGCCGCCCGGCAGCGTGCCCTCGGCGGCCAGACCGTCGGCAACGGCCTGCTTCATCGTCTGCCAGACCTCCGCGAGAAAGTCCCAGATGCCGGGGCCCTCGTTCAGCTCCACATATTCGCTCAGCGAGATGTAGCGCCAGCGGCAGAACTGCGCGATCTCCGCAAAGGAATTTTCGGGATAGACCTCATCCTGCTCCTCCGGCGCATCCTGCCCCTCGATGCGGATGTCGCCGCCGCCGATGGAGGCCACGCGCATGGTGGCGTAGGGCTTGCCTTCGCGGCAGGCAAAGAAGTCCAGCGTGTTCGGGTGCGGCAGGCTGTGCGGCGTCTCCTCCGAGAAGACGACCTCCGTCCGCTCGCGGCCGAGCACTTCATACAGCACGCGGTCCGTGCCGTGGCCGCGCCCCGTCTTGGACAGCGAACCGTAAAGCACGACACGGTAGGTCTCCGCGTCGGGATATTTGCTCAGGAAAAGTCTGGCGGCGCGCTCCGGCCCCATGGTGTGGGAGCTGGACGGCCCCTTGCCGATCTTATAAACGTCGCGGATCGATTTCATCCGGGATCCCTCCATATTTCTGTGATCCCGGATATTATAGCATTCTGCCATGGAAAAAACAATCCCGGCCATATCCGGCAAGGGAACAAAAACCGCGAAAAACCGCCTCAAAAGGTGGAAAAAATGCCCCGTTCCCGAATCGTGATATCCGGGAACGGGACGGCGGTCAGGGCTTGCGGAGCGCTTCGAGGGAAAGCTCGCCCGCCAGCTTGAACAGGGCGTCTGCCACAACGGTCTCCAGCGGGAGCCGGGCGCTCTCCGCCACGCGGGTATAGAAGGCGGCGGCCGCCGCGTCAAGGTCAATGGTGAGTCGCAAGGGAAACGGCCTCCTTCGGGGAAAGAATCCTGCTCCATAGTATGCTGAGGCTTGACAGGCGTGTGAAAATGGGTTAAATTATTATGGTATATTGGTATCGCTGCGCAACGGCGTCTCCCGGCGCGCTGCGGCAGCTTCGAAAGGATGAGGCAGGCTATGGCCAAAGAAAAGAAAGTTGAACAGATCACCGATATGGAGGTCGATTTTGCCCAGTGGTACACGGATGTCTGCAAAAAGGCAGAGCTGATCGACTATTCCTCGATCAAGGGCATGTTTATCTACCGTCCGTACGGTTACGCCATTTGGGAAAATATTCAGCGTCTGATGGATGCGGAATTCAAGAAGACCGGTGCAGAGAACGTCTATATGCCGATGCTGATCCCGGAATCCCTGCTGCAGAAGGAAAAGGACCACGTCGAGGGCTTCGCGCCGGAGTGCGCGTGGGTCACGATGGGCGGCAGTGAGAAGCTCGAGGAGCGCTACTGTATCCGCCCGACGTCCGAGACGCTGTTCTGCGAGCACTTCCACGACATCATCCACTCCTGGCGCGACCTGCCGAAGATGTACAACCAGTGGTGCAGCGTGCTGCGCTGGGAAAAGACGAGCCGTCCGTTCCTGCGCCACCGCGAGTTCCTCTGGCAGGAGGGCCACACCATGCACGCCACAGCCGAGGAGGCCCGCGAGGAGACCGAGCGCATGCTCAATGTGTATGCCGACTTCTGCGAGAACGTGCTGGCCATGCCGGTCACGCGCGGCCAGAAGACCGACAAGGAAAAGTTCAACGGCGCCGAGGCGACCTATACGATCGAGTGCATGATGCACGACCGCAAGGCCCTGCAGGCGGGCACGTCCCACTTCTTCGGTGACGGCTTTGCCAAGGCGTTCGACATTTTCTATACGGATAAGAACAACCAGAAGGTCAACCCCTTCCAGACGTCCTGGGGCGTCTCCACGCGTCTGATCGGCGGCATCATCATGACCCACGGCGACAACAGCGGCCTCGTCCTGCCGCCGAAGATCGCGCCGGTGCAGATCGTCATCATCCCGATCGCCATGCACAAGGAGGGCGTGCTCGAGAAGGCACGCGCCGTCGCCGAGAAGCTGCGCGCGGCCGGCCTTCGCGTGAAGCTCGACGAGTCCGAGCAGAGCCCCGGCTGGAAGTTTGCGGAATATGAGATGAAGGGCGTGCCGCTCCGTCTGGAGCTCGGCCCGAAGGACATCGAGCAGAACCAGTGCGTGCTCGTCCGCCGCGACAACGGCGAAAAGAGCTTCGTCTCGCTCGACTCCCTGGTCGAATCCGCCAACACGCTCATGGATGCCGTGCATGACGGCATGTATGCCAAGGCAAAGCGCAACCTTGACGAGAATATCTACGATGCCTTCACGCTCGAGGAGGCCAAGCGCCTGCAGCAGGAGCACGGCGGTTTCATCCGCACGATGTGGTGCGGCGACGAGGCCTGCGAGATCCGCATGAAGGAGGAGGCCGGTATGACGAGCCGCTGCATCCCGTTTGCGCAGCAGCACCTTGCCGATACCTGTGCCATCTGCGGCAAGCCTGCCAAGAAGATGATCTACTGGGGCGTTGCCTATTGAGCTGTTGAAAAAGTCCAAAGGACTTTTTCAACAATGGGATCTCAGTCCGCTGCGCGCACGAATCGCCCGTCAAAGACGGGCGATTCGCACACTGGCGGGCTGAGCGGTATTTTCTCCGACGTACACGCCGCCGGAGAAAATGATCTCACTTTTTTCGCCGCCTGCGGGCGGCGAACTCTGCGAGGCTTTTTGTACACGAAGCCCGGAGCGTTTTCTCTGGGTCAGCTTGTCAAAAAAGTCCCGTTGGGCTTTTTCGCCAAGCTGCTTTCCGAATTGCAAAATCAATTTTTGTATCATGATTTTGCAATTCTGCCGCTGCGGCGGGTTATTTGACGCGAAAGGAAACCCTGACGGTTTCCTTTCACACGATCTTTCCCTCCGAAATTTGGGGCTGGACTGGTTTTTCAACAGTCCGGAATGCCTGTGAAGCATTTTCCCTGAGATTCCCACGTCGCTTCGCTCCTCGGAATGACACGACTGGGAGTTCTCTGTCAAATGCAAACCGCCCGCAGCAGGGGCTTCCTGCTGCGGGCGGTTTGAAAAAGGAGGGAAAATGAAAAAAGAAAGAAAAGAAAATGCATCACACTTGGTGTCTATATTATATCCGGGAATTATTAAGAAGAAAACCAAGAAAATATTAAGTTTATTTGAAGTTGACATCCCACGTGCCTAGGACGGGGCAGCCGGTCTGGTTTAGCCTGGGATTTTTGGGGAAGAATCCCAAAAAGAATTGCAGGCAAGTGGCTGGCTTACCTGCAACTCCCGGTTTAAAGTAAGAGGGGGAAAATGAAAAAGATTAACTCAACGCTTCTGGTATTATTGTACCCCGGAGATATTAAAAATATAAGCCAGAAGAAATTAAGTTTGTGTTAAGCGGGCGGCCGTACCGGCGCGAAAAATGGTTGACAAATCACGCGTCCGCTGATAGAATAGTCCAAGAATCGTGAAAAATCGCGTTGAAGAAGCCAATCTGCGGCAGAACCGTCAGCGAGCAGGGGAGAGTGCAAGCCCTGCGGCCGATGCTGCAGACCGCCACTTCCGAGCGGCCCGCGACGAGCGGGACGGCCCATCCCCGTTATCCGATGACTAAGATGCCGCGCTGCGGTAATTAGGGTGGTACCGCGAGAAGCCTCGCCCCTATATCCGGGGGTGGGGTCTGCTTTTTATTCCGAGGGAATCTCTGAACAAATCGTCTGCGGCTGAGCAGCGAATCTTTTGCCCCATCCGTACAGTTTGGAAAACGGGAAATACATCCAGTATTCCTCCGTTTCCCAAACTTTCGCCTGAGACAAAATCTCCAGCTGTCAGCTCTTGACGATTGATTCAGCGCTTCCCGAGTATTTTCAGGAGGATGATTCCCATGGCCACAAAAAAGTATGGCGTCAATGAGCTGCGCGAGATGTTCCTCTCGTTCTTCGAGAGCAAGGGCCATCTGCGCCTGCCCAGCTTTTCTCTGATCCCGCAGAACGATGCGTCTCTGCTGCTGATCAACTCCGGCATGGCGCCGATGAAGCCCTATTTCAAGGGCGAGGTCACGCCGCCCCGCCGCCGTGTCTGCACCTGCCAGAAGTGCATCCGTACTGGCGATATCGACAACATCGGCCACACGGCGCGCCACGGCACCTATTTCGAGATGCTGGGCAACTTCTCATTCGGCGACTATTTCAAGCATGAGGCCATTGCCTGGTGCTGGGAATTCCTGACGAAGGTCTGCGGCCTCGAGGAGGACCGCCTGTATCCGTCCATCTATGAGAACGACGACGAGGCGTTCGAGATCTGGAACAAGGAGATCGGCATCCCGGCCGACCGCATTTTCCGCTTCGGCAAGGAGGACAACTTCTGGGAGCATGGCTCCGGCCCGTGCGGCCCCTGCTCCGAGGTCTATTATGACCGCGGCGAGAAGTATGGCTGCGGCAAGCCCGGCTGCACCGTCGGCTGCGACTGCGACCGCTATATGGAGATCTGGAACAACGTCTTCTCCCAGTTTGACAACGACGGCCACGGCAACTATACCGACCTCGTCCAGAAGAACATCGACACCGGCATGGGCCTCGAGCGTCTTGCCGTTGCCTGCCAGGACGTTGACTCCCTGTTCGACGTCGACACCGTCATGAACATCACCCACAAGGTCACGGAGATCACCGGCGCGCACTATGGCATGAGCCACGAGAAGGACGTCTCGCTGCGCGTTATCACGGATCATATCCGCGCTTCCGTCTTTATGATCTCCGACGGCGTGCTGCCCTCGAATGAGGGCCGCGGCTATGTGCTGCGCCGCCTGCTCCGCCGCGCTGCCCGCCACGGCAAGCTGCTCGGCGTGGACCATCCGTTCCTGTGTGATGTTGTTGAGACGGTCATCCACGAGAACGAGGGCCACTATCCCGACCTTCGTGAGCGCGCCGCCTATATCACCCGCGTCGTCCGCGTAGAGGAGGAGAACTTCGCCCGCACGATCGACGGCGGCATGCGCATTTTCTCCGAGATGCTGGCGCAGCATAAGGAAAACAACGAATCCGTTTTCTCCGGCGCAGATGCCTTCAAGCTCTATGACACCTACGGCTTCCCGATCGACCTGACGGTCGAGATGGCGCGCGAGGAGGGCATGGAGGTCGACCTCGAAGCCTTCCGGAAGCTCATGCAGGAGCAGAAGGTCCGCGCACGAGAGGCACGCAAGGCCCTCGGCGACCTCGGCTGGGCCGGCATCGACTTCGGTCAGGATATTCCCGAGACGCAGTTCGTCGGCTATGACAAAAACGAGACCGAGGGCACCGTGCTCGCCATCGTGGCGGAGGACGAGTCCCGCAGCGAGATCGCCGCAGGCGTCGAGGCTATCGTGGTGCTCGACCGGACGACGATGTACGCCGAGATGGGCGGTCAGGTCGCCGACCACGGCACGATCACCGGCCCGGACGGCGTGTTCGAGGTCACGGACGTGCAGAAGAACAAGGGCGGCAAATTCATGCACTACGGCCGCGTTGTGAGCGGCACGGTCAAGCTGGGCGAATCCTGCAAGGTCGTGATCGATCCTGAGCGCCGCGCCGCCATCCGCCGCGCTCATACGGCCACACATCTGCTGCAGGCCGCGCTGCTGCGCGTGCTCGGCGAGCATTGCCATCAGGCCGGTTCTCTTGTGGAGCCGGATCACCTGCGCTTTGACTTCACGCACTTCTCCGCCGTCACGCCGGAGGAGCTGGTGGAGATCGGTAATCAGGTCTCCGAGATGGTGCTGCGCGGTGAGCCGGTCGAGACGATGGTCCTGCCGATCGCCGAGGCACAGAAGCTCGGCGCGACAGCCCTGTTCGGGGAGAAGTACGGCGAGACCGTGCGCGTCGTGAAGATGGGCGAGGATTCACTGGAGTTCTGCGGCGGCACGCATCTGGACAACACCGCAAAGGTCGGCCCGTTCCGCATCCTGTCCGAGGCCTCCGTTGCCTCCGGCGTGCGCCGCATCGAGGCCTACACCGGCAAGGAGGTCCTGCGCCAGACGGAGCAGATGAGCCGCCTGCTGCTGGATATCGCTCACGAGCTGAAGACGACGCCGAAGGAGCTCATGCAGCGCGCCCACGCCATGGTCGGCGAGGTCAAGGAGCTCAAGCAGCGTCTGGACGCCATGAAGGACAAGCTGTTCAGCGGCGAGATCGACCGCTGCCTGTTTGCGGCGCGCGAGGTCGGAGGCCTGAAGGTCCTGACCGTCATGCGCAATGACATCGCGCCGAACGACCTGCGCAAGATGGGCGACCAGATCCGTGACCGTGAGCCGGACGCCGTAGCCGTGCTGGCCAGCACGCAGGGCGAAAAGATCACGCTGCTTGCCGTCTGCGGCAAGAACGCGGTCGGCCGCGGCATCAAGGCCGGTCAGCTCATCAAAGAGGTTTCCGCAGCCTGCGGCGGCTCCGGCGGCGGCAAGCCCGATTCCGCCATGGGCGGCGGCCGCGACCTGCTGAAGCTGGACGACGCGCTGGCGGGCGTGGATGATTTTGTCACCACGCATCTGGTGTAAATCTGGGAGGAAAATGATGAACGACTGCATTTTCTGCCGCATTTTGGCAGGCGAGATCCCCTCGAAGAAGCTGTATGAGGACGAGCAGTGCCTGGCGTTTTATGACATCCAGCCGCTGGCACCGCAGCATTTCCTTGTTATTCCGAAGGCCCACATCGCCTCGGCCGCAGAGCTGGGCGAGGAGCAGGCCGCGCTCGTCGGTCACATCTTCGCCGTCATTGCGAAGCTCACGAAGGAGCTCGGCTTTGCCGACGGCTTCCGTGTCGTGACGAACTGCGGCGAGGACGCCGGTCAGACCGTAAAGCACCTGCATTTCCATGTGCTCGGCGGCAAGACGCTTGGGTCCTTCAACTGATAAGAGACCAGAATACCTCACCTGGGGCGGGCAATAGCCCGCCCCGGTTTTTTTCGGCGGAAGGGAGGGCGGACCATGCGCATTCTCGCGATGTTCTCCGCGGCGTTTGCGGCGGCAGCCGCGCTGTGCGCCTATGCGCTCCCGGCTGCGTGGTGCTGGCTGCCCGGTCTGTGCCTCGCGGCCCTTGCTGCCGTGCTCCTGTTCCTGCACGGCGACCCGGTCCGGCGCGTGCGCACGATCGCCCTCGGCCTTGCGGCCGGGTTTCTCTGGTGCTGGGCGGATGCCGGGCGGCTCGTGTCCGTCCGCGCCCTCTGCGGCGAGGGGCAGACCATCGAGGCCGAGGTCTGCAGCTTGCCGGAAAGGACACAATACGGCTATCGCTGCGTTACCCTGCTGCAGGGGAACCGTATGCAGCTCTATCTCCGCAATGCGCCGGAGGATGCCGCCCTTGGCGACCGCGTGCGCGTCACGGCGGATGTGACGGAGACAGGGAATTCCCTGTATCTGGCGTCCAATGACATTCTCCTGCTCGGCTTTGCCCGCGGCGAGGCCGAGTGGGAGAACCCGGCGCGGGTGCCGCTGCGCTATGCTCCACAGCGGGCCCTGCTGGCCGTGCAGCGCACGATCACGAATTGCTTTCCGGCCGATACTGCGCCGCTTGCCATCGCTCTGGTGACGGGCGACACGTCCGGCCTGCCCTATGCTCTGCAGACGGCCATGTCCGACGCGGGCATCTCCCATATCGTGGCGGTCTCCGGCATGCATGTGACGCTGCTGCTCGGCGTTGTGCGCCTTTTGTGCCTGCGGCGCAGAAGGCTGACGGCTGGCGTCGGCATTGCGGTGATGGTTTTCTTCGCTGCCATGCTGGGCTTTCGGCCCTCCGTCACGCGCGCCGTGGTCATGAACGCCGCGCTGCTGCTCGCACCGCTGCTCGGGCGCGAGAACGACGGGCCGACGTCCCTGTGCTTCGCCCTGCTTCTGCTGCTCCTGCCGAATCCGCGCGCCATTGCAAACGTCGGCCTGCAGCTGTCGTTTGCCGCCGTGGCGGGTCTGCAGCTGTTTTCCGGCGATCTGAACGGCTGGCTGCAGGGCAGGCTGCATGTCGCGGCCCTGCGGGAGCGCCATCCGCTTCCGGCGCGGCTGCTGCGCGCGATCTGTGCGTCGCTTGCGGCCACGCTCGGTGCACTGGCCTTCACGCTGCCGCTGGCGGCGTGGTATTTCCGGTCGATCTCACTGGCTGCTCCGCTGACGAACCTGCTGGCCCTGCCGCTGTTCAGCCTTGCGTTCTCGCTCGGGTGCGTCACGGCCGTGCTGGGCCTTGTGTGGCTGCCGCTCGGGCGCATTGCGGCTTGGCCCGCGGCGTGGCTGCTCCGGCTGGCGCGCGGCATCGTCACCACGGCGGCGGGGCTTCCCTATGCTGCCGTTTATCTCAACCGGACACTCCTGTGCGTCTGGCTCATTGCCGCGACCGGAATGTTTGTGATCTTTCTGCTCCAGCGGCGCAGGCAGCCCGGCGTGTTTGCGGCCTGCCTTGCCGTGACGCTGACGGCAGCGATCCTCGGCGCGGCCCTGTGGGAGACGGACCCCGTTTCCATGACGGCGCTGGACGTCGGGCAGGGCGCCTGCACCGTTCTGCGGGGCGGCGGTGCGACATTTGTGGTGGACTGCGGCGGCGAGGGCGGAGAGGCCGTCGGCGAGACGGCCGCGCGCGAGCTGCGCATGGGCGGTGAAACGTCCATCGACGGCCTCATTCTGACGCATCTGGATGCGGACCACTGCAACGGGGCCGCGCAGCTCATGGCGCGGGTGCAGGTAAGGCGGCTGTTCCTGCCGGAGCAGGAGAGCGACCGCCGCGAGGCGATCCTGACTGCGGCGGAGCGCTGCGGCACGGAGATCGTCTTTGTCACGGAGGACCTGACGCTGGACTTCTCCGGCGGCAGTCTGCGGCTGTTTGCGCCGATCCTGCCCGGCTCGCGCAATTGCGGCCTTGCCGCATTGATGTCCGCGGGAGAATATGATATACTGATCCCGGGCGATATGCCGGCTGCCGCAGAGCGCGTGCTGGCCGATACACACAGCCTGCCGCAGGTGGAGGTGCTCGTTGTCGGGCACCACGGCGCGGCCGGTTCCACCGCGCCAGAGCTGCTGCAGGCCGTTTCGCCGGAGATCGCAGTTATTTCCGTGGGCGCGGACAATTCCTACGGCCATCCCGCGCAGGCCGTGCTCGATCGCCTGACGGAAGCGGGCGCGGCCGTATACCGCACGGATCAGGCGGGCGATATTACGATCACGAGGTAAGGCTATGGCAAAAAAAGCGGAATCCGGCGGCTATGCGCGCCTGAAGGGCGACCTGGCGCAGAAGACGCCCGGCAGCTTCTATGTGCTCTACGGCGAGGAGGACTATCTTCGCCGCTACTATCTTTCCATGCTGCGCAGGCAGCTCGTCGACGGGCCGACGGAGGACTTCAACTTCCACCGCCTGACATCGGAGAATTTTTCGATGCAGGTCCTCTCGGAGAGCCTCGAGGCCCTGCCGATGATGGCGGAGCGCACGATGATCCAGGTCGACGACGTCGATCTGTTCGCCCTGCCGGAGGATGACCGCACGCAGCTGGCGGCGCTGTTTTCCGACATCCCGGACTATGCCTGCCTTGTACTCGTCTATGCGGACTTCAAGCCGGACAAGCGGAAGAAAAAGCTCTGGGACGCCATGGAGAAAAACGCAGTGCTGGCGGAGTTTGCCTACCAGACTGAGCGCGACCTCACGGCGTGGATCGTGCGGCACTTCCGTGCGGAGAAAAAGAATATTTCGCCTGCGCTCTGCGGCTACCTGCTGCAGCGCTGCGGCTCGTCCATGACACGGCTCGATGCCGAGATCGCAAAGATCTGCGCCTATTCCGGGGCGGACGACATCGTCCGCGCGGACATCGACACCGTTGTGGAGCCGACGCTCGAGGCGGTCGTCTTTGAGATCACCGACGCGCTGGGCCAGCGGGAATTTGACCGCGCACTCGAGCGCCTGAGCGTCATGCTCAAGCTGCGGGCCGAGCCCATCGCCATGCTCGGCGCAGTCGGCAGCCATATGCGCAGACTCCACGCCGCGCGCATCCTGCAGGCGGCCGGGAAGACCTCGCAGGACCTTGCCTCGCTCTGCGGCGTCGCGCCGTTTGCGGCCAACAAGTGCTTTGCGCAGGCGCGGCGGCTGTCGGACCGCTTCTGTGCGCAGGCCGTGCTGCTGTGCTGCGAGGCCGACCGGCAGATGAAGACGTCCTATGACGACCCGGCGCGCATTCTGGAGCTTCTGATCCTGCAGCTCGCCGAGGAGGCCCGCCATGATTAAGCTGCGGCAGGCCATCGTCGTCGAGGGGCGCTATGACAAAAATGTCCTGAGCCAGCTCGTCGATGCGCCCGTCATCGAGACGCATGGCTTCGGCGTGATGAAGGATAAGCGCCTGCTCGGCTTTCTGCGGCAGGTCGCTGCGGCACGGGGCCTCATTATTTTAACGGACTCCGACGGTGCGGGCTTCGTCATCCGCAATTTTCTCAAGGGCGCACTGCCGCCGGAGCAGGTGCTGCACGCCTATATCCCCGATGTGCCGGGCAAGGAGCGCCGCAAGCGCGCCCCCAGCAGGGAGGGCAAGCTTGGCGTGGAGGGTATGCCGCCGGAGGTGCTGCTCGAGGCGCTGCGGCGGGCAGGCGCGCAGGCGGAGGACTCGCCGGAGCCGCCGGACCCCATCACAAAAACGGACCTGTATCTCGCCGGGCTTTCCGGCGGCGCGGACAGCGCGGCGCGCCGCCGCGCGCTGCAGCAGGAGCTTGGCCTGCCGGAGCATCTCGGCAGCGCAGGGCTGCTGCAGGCGCTGAATCTGCTGATGACGCGCGAAGAATTTCAACACCGCTATGGAGAACTGCGATGATCGATATTTCGGTAAACGAGCTGGTCAAGTCCTTTGAGGTCGGCCAGACCCTGCTGGACGGACTGAGCTTTGACATTCACGAGGGCGAATGCGTCGGCATCATGGGCCGCAACGGCTGCGGCAAGACGACGCTGTTCCGCCTGCTGACGGGGGAGCTGTCCCCCGATTCCGGCGAGATCCATATCGCCGCCGGGAAGAAGCTGGGCCTCATCTCTCAGATCCCGGTCTATCCGGCCGGATTTTCCGTTGAGGATGTGCTGCGCACGGCCTTTACTGCGCTGGCCTCGCTGAAGCGCCGGATGGAGGAACTGGAAAAAACGCTCGAAAAGGATGCTTCTCGAGCGAATCTGAGCGAATATGACCGCCTGAGCAACGCCTATCTGACGGGCGGCGGCTATGAGCAGGACACGGAAGTCGACAAGGTCTGCAACGGCCTCGGCATCCCGGCCGAAATGCGCGGCCGGGAATTTGACCGTCTGTCCGGCGGCGAAAAGACGCGCGTGAACCTGGCGCGCCTGCTGCTTGAGAAGACGGACATTCTGCTGCTCGACGAGCCGACGAACCACCTGGATCTGCGCAGCGTGGAGTGGCTGGAGGACTACATCCGGCACTTCAAGGGCACGGTCCTGACGATCTCGCATGACCGCTATTTCCTTGATCAGGTCGTGCAGCGCATCATTGAAATATCCGCAGGCAAGGCCGAGTTCTACAGCGGCAACTACAGCTTCTACCTCGAGGAAAAGCAGGAGCGCTTCAACCATCAGCTCCGGCAGTATGAGCAGGAGCAGGCCAAGCTCAAGCAGCTCGGCTTCACCGTCGAACGTATGAAGGGCTGGGGCATCAACAACCGCGTGCTCTACCGCCGCGCCATGTCCATCCAGCACCGCATGGAGCGCATCGAGAAGACGGAGCGGCCGACCAAGGAGAAGACGCTCCGCGCCCGCTTCGGCGAAAAGGAGTTCCACGGCGACGAAGTCCTCACCGTCAAGAATCTCAGCAAGCAGTTCGGCGGCCGGACGCTGTTTTCCGGCGTGGAGCTGACGGTGCGGGGCGGCGAGCGCATTGCGCTGCTCGGCGACAACGGCACCGGCAAGACGACGTTCCTGCGCGTGCTGCTCGGCGAGCTGCCCGCGGAGGGCAAGATCAAGTTCGGCCCGTCCGTCAAGTCGGGCTATCTGCCGCAGGTCATCCACTTTGCCCACCCGGAGCGCACGCTCTATGACACGATGCTCTATGAGAAGAACTGCACGCCCCAGACGGCGCGCGACCGCCTCGGCGCATTCCTGTTCTCCGGCGAGGACGTGTTCAAGACCGTCGGCACGCTCTCCGGCGGCGAGCAGTCGCGGCTGCGGCTGTGCATGCTCATGGATGAAAAAATCAATCTGCTCGTGCTCGACGAGCCGACGAACCATCTGGACGTCGCCTCGCGCGAATGGATCGAATGCGCCCTCGAGGACTACGAGGGCACACTGATCTTCGTCTCGCACGACCGCTATTTCGTCGATAAATTCGCCACCCGTGTCTGGGAGCTTTCAGACGGGACTATCCGCGACTTCCCGTGCGGCTATGCCAAATACCGCGCCATTCTGGAGCACGAGGCGGCCGCCCGTCAGCGGCCCGCCCAGCCGAAGAAGGAAAAGCAGGCCAAGCCGGTCTCCGGCAGCAAGGAGCTGGAAAAGCTCGTCCGCAGGCTCGAGCGGGAGATCGCTGCGAAGGAGGACGAGGCGGCGCAGCTCGAGCAGGCGCTGGCCGGGGCTGCGAGCGACTATCAGGAGCTGCTGCGCCTGACGGCGGAAAAGGAGCGCTGCGAGGCGGAGCTGGAGGACCTGATGGCTCGCTGGGAGGAGGCCGCGCAGGCGCTGGAGCAGGGGTGAGGCCTGCACGCCGGATTGTGGAATGGGAAAGGACACTCGTATGGTTTCCTTTCCCACTTTTCTTCCCTCCGAAACTTTCGGCTGGGCAGGTTTTTGACAGTTTGAGATTTCTTAATGGAATATTCATGAATTCTGCGGCTTTCGGACTTGTGTCCGGGGGCCGCAGCGGCTATAATATACCATGACTATATCTGCTCCGTACACCCCGGAGCGGTCAGAAGGAGATTTTTGCATTATGAGTGAATCCTGCGGAGGCAACTGCTCGAGCTGCAGCGAAGCCTGCTCGGAGCGCAAGCCGGAGAGCCTGCAAGCGCAGCCCAATCCGAAGTCCAAGATCGGCAAGGTCATCGCCGTCGTGTCCGGCAAGGGCGGCGTCGGCAAGAGCACCGTTTCTGCCATGCTAGCAACGGCCATGCAGCGCACCGGCCGCCGCGCCGGCGTGCTGGATGCCGATATCACCGGCCCGTCCATCCCGAAGGCCTTCGGCGTCAGCGAATGCGCCAGTGCGGATGAGGAGGGCATTTACCCGGCCGTGACGGAAAGCGGCATCCAGATCATGTCCGTGAACCTGCTGCTCGAGCATGAGGATGACCCTGTTCTCTGGCGCGGACCCATCATCGCGGGCGCGGTCAAGCAGTTCTGGACGGATGTCGTGTGGGAAAATGTCGACTATCTGTTCGTCGACATGCCTCCCGGAACGGGCGACGTGCCCCTGACGGTCTTCCAGTCCCTGCCGGTGGACGGCATCGTGATCGTCACCTCGCCGCAGGAGCTTGTCTCCATGATCGTGGCCAAGGCCGTACGCATGGCCGAGATGATGCATGTGCCCGTCATCGGCCTTGTGGAGAACTACAGCTACTTCCGCTGCCCGGACTGCGGCAAGTGCCATCAGATCTTCGGCAAGAGTCATCTGGACGAGACGGCGCAGGCCTATCATCTGCCGGTGCTCGCGCGCCTGCCCATCGACCCCGCCGTGGCGGAGGCCTGCGATGCGGGCCGTGTCGAATCACTCGACACGACGGAGCTCGAGCCTGCCCTGCAGGCCATCCTCGCGCGCTGAGGCACCTTTTCCGCGGAATTATTTTCCGATACAAGGGAACGAACGGCGCACCGGCGCCGTCTATATAGAGGAAACAGTCCGGCGAAAAACCAGAGGGACTTTTTCGGCTGGCTGAGAGGAAGCGCCGCTGCGGCGCAGAAACGGAGGATCTACAATGAAGAAACGAATGCTTTGCTGCCTGCTGGCATTGGTGCTTGCGGTCGGGCTGCTGTCTGCCTGCGGCTCCGGGAAAGCGGCGGTTTATGTCCAGTCTGTGGCGGCGCTCACGGGCTATGGCTCGCTCGGCGGCGCGAACGCCAGCTCCGGCGTCGTCGTGGCGCAGAAGGAGATCAAGGTCGAACGCGATTCCAGCCGGAAGGTCAAGCAGCTCAATGTCGAGGTCGGCCAGGAGGTCAAGTCCGGCGAGGTCCTGTTTACCTATGATATGGAGGATATGCAGCTCACCATCGACAAGGCCAAGCTTGAGATCGAGCAGATGAAGAACAACGTCAAGGATCTGACGACCCAGATCTCCCAGCTCGAGAAGGAAAAGAAGAGCGCGCCCACCTCGGAGCAGCTCTCCTACACCGTGCAGATCCAGGCACTTGAGGCCGACAAGAAGGAAGCGGAGTATAATATCACCGTCAAGCAGAAGGAACTCGATGCCATGACCTCCGGCTCCGGCACCGCGAATGTGACGGCTCCTGTGGACGGCAAGGTACAGGCCATCAACGAGAACGGCACGGACAGCAGCGGCAATGCCGCAGCCTACATCACGCTGGTACAGGACGGCGCTTACCGCGTCAAGGGCAAGATCAACGAGCTGAACCGCAGCGACATCGCCGTCGGCGTTCCCGTTGTCATCCGCTCCCGTGTGGACGATTCCGTCTGGTCCGGCACCATCACGGAGATCGATACGGAAAACCCGAGCTCCGGCAACGCAGGCGTTTCCTATGGCTACGGCTATTCCAATTCCGATGACACGAGCAGCTCCAGCAACTATCCGTTCTATGTCGAGCTCGACAGCACGGACGGCCTGATGCTCGGTCAGCACGTCTATATCGAGCCGTCGGACGGCGGAACGGCCTCCGACACCATGAAACTCGACGCCTCATTCCTGCAGGGCTCTGCGGAGGAGGGCTTCTGGGTCTGGGCCGAGAAGGACGGCAAGCTCGAGAAGCGCACCGTCACCGTCGGCACGTTCGACGAGACCTACAATACCTATGAGATCCTCGACGGCCTTGCGGCGGAGGATTATATCGCCTTCCCCGAGGACGGCATGGAGGAGGGCGACCCGACGACGCACACCATGCCGACGGAGGATCCGAGCGCAGAGCCGAGCGACGGCGTCGATGACAGCGGCGTCGATAACGGCGGCGTCGATAACGGCGGCGTCGACGAGTCCGCGGGCAGCGAGGACGGCGAGTCCGCGGGCAGCGAGGACGGCGAGTCCGCGGGCAGCGAGGACGGCGAGTCCGCGGGCAGCGAGGACGGCGAGTCTTCTCAGACGGGAGGAGTCACCTATGCTCGTTGAAATGAAGGATATCTGCAAGGATTATCCACAGGGCAAGGAGACCGTCCGCATTCTGAAAAACATCAACCTGCAGGTCGAGGAGGGCGACTATCTCGCCATCATGGGCCCGTCCGGCTCCGGCAAGACGACGCTGATGAATCTCCTCGGCTGCCTGGATGTGCCGACGAGCGGAGAATACCTGCTGGCGGGTGAGGACGTCACCCAGGCCAACGAAAACCATCTGGCGGAGATCCGCAACCGGCTGCTCGGCTTTGTGTTCCAGAGCTTTTATCTGCTGCCGAAGCTCTCGGCCGTGGACAATGTCGCCCTGCCGCTGCTGTATGCCGGTGTGAACAAGAAGGAACGCCGCGAGCGCGCCATTGAGGCCCTGCAGATGATGGGCCTCGGTCAGCGGCTGAATTTCCGCCCGAACCAGCTCTCCGGCGGCCAGTGCCAGCGCGTTGCCATTGCGCGCGCCATCGTGGGCCGTCCGAAGCTGCTGCTGGCGGACGAGCCGACCGGTGCGCTGGATTCTGCGGCGGGCAACCAGATCATGGATATTTTCGATGCGCTGAACGACACCGGCTCTACGATCATCATGATCACGCATGAGCAGGAGATCGCCGAGCGCGCAAAGCGGATCAATTATATCCGCGACGGCATCCTGTCAGACGGCAGAAGGGACGGTGAGAGCCTTGCATAAGAAAAAGAGTGTCAAAGCGATCGTGATCTCGGGCATCAGCCTGCTGCTCGTAGCGGCGATCGTCGTGGGCGTGCTGTGGTACCTTGGACACCGCAGCGAGCCTGTCAAGGTCGCGCCCGTGTCCATGTTTATGGGCTGGCTCTCGAACGAGAGCACGCAGTCCGGCAACGTGACGGCAGATAACCTGCAGAAGATCTATGCCTCCGATACGCAGACCGTCACGGCCCTGCTCGTGCAGGAGGGCCAGACCGTCAAGAAGGGAGACCCGTTGTTCCGCTATGACACCACACTCTCCGACATTCAGGTCGAGCGGCAGGAGATTGCGGTCAAGAAGGACGATCTGAACCTCAACAAGGCCAAAAAAGACCTTGCCAACATCAACCGCCTGCGCCCCTATGTGCCGACGCAGCCGACGGATCCCCCCACGGAGCCGACGGAGCCGGAGCCGACGGACGAGCCGACCCAGCCGCCTGAGCCGACGGAGCCGACCGTTCCCATTGCCCCGGAGGAGCTGCCCTATCTCATGGGCGGCGAGGGCACGCAGGCCTCTCCGCTGTTCTACCTCTGCGCGGCGGATATGCAGTATGATCAGGCCTATTTTGAAGAGCTCCTCGGCGAAAAAACGGAGCTGTGGGTCGTGTTCCAGGTGCGCGAGGGCAATGCCCTGCACGCCGAGCTGCTCAGTGAGCTTCCGCTGAAGCTTACGCGCGACGAGGAAACGCAGTCCATCCGTTTCACGGTGTTCATTCCCGAGCAGGACGACGTGAAGGAGGAGAACAAGACCCTGCGGGCAGCTGCGGCGGATGTCTCTGCCAGCCCGGATGTCACGGTCGTCGACTATGACGGCGAATACACTGCGGCGGAGATCGCAAAGATGCGCGCCGAGAAGCAGAAGGAAATCCGCGACCTCGACCTGAAGCTCCGCATGGACAAGGTCGAGCTGGAGCGCATGAAGCAGGAGGCGGCGAACGGCGTCGTAACGTCCAAGCTGGACGGCACGGTGCTCCGCGTGAATGACCCCGACACAGCCAAGCAGGAGGGAAGCCCCGTCGTGATCGTCTCGGGCGGCGGCGGTTATTACGTCAAGACCGGCGTGACGGAGCTTGACCGCGATAAATATCCGGTCGGCACCCAGATGCGCATCCAGTCGTGGGAGCACGGCGAGGTCTACGGTACGGTGGCGGAGATCTCCGATACCCCGGTGCCCTCCTCCAATAATCCCTATTACTCGTCCGGCAACCAGAACGTCAGCTTCTACACCATGCTCATTGCGCTCGATGCGGACAGCCCGCTGCGCGAGGACGAGTGGGTCGACGTCTACTTTAACGCTGCGTCGACGGCCAGCGAGGATGCCCTGTGCATTGAGACACGCTTCATCCGGCAGGATGACGGCGGAAGCTATGTCTATCGCCGCGGTGAGGATCAGCTCCTGCACAAGCAGTATGTCACGACGGGCGTCGTGCAGTGGGGCTATACGGAGATCAAAAGCGGCCTGACGGTCGACGACTGGATCGCCTTCCCCTACGGGAAGGATGTGAAGGAGAACGCAGAGACCATTGAGAGCGACAACTCGGATGATTTCTACTACTACGGCAGCTATTAACGGGAGGCGAGAGCATGTTTGAAAATATCCAGCTTGCATTTCAGGGCGTTTTTGGCCATAAGCTCCGCTCATTCCTGACGATGCTCGGCATCATCATCGGTATCGCTTCCATCATCACGATCATCTCGACCATCAAGGGCACGAATGAGCAGATCAAGCAGAATCTCATCGGTTCCGGCAGCAATATCGTCAATGTCCAGCTCTATCAGAATGACTGGGCCGTCGACATGTCCTATCAGACGCCGGACGGCATCCGCGTCCTGCAGGACGAGCAGCGCGATGAGATGCTTGCCCTCGACGGCGTGGCAGATGTGACGCTCTACCGCAGCCGCGAGAATGTTGAGGGCTTCTATTACCGCAACACGGGCTTCAGCGGCAAGCTCTACGGCGTGGACGATCACTATTTCTCCGTCTACGGCTATGAGGTCCGCAGCGGCCGCGGCTTTACGGCCCGCGACTTTGCCTCGGCCAGTAAGAACGTCATCCTCGATGAGACGGCGGCCAAGACGCTCTTTAGCTCGGACGATCCCATCGGTAGGATCGTGGAGATCTCCGGTGAGCCGTTCACGGTCGTCGGCGTGGTGAGCCAGAAATCCAGCTTCGAGCCGAGGATCAACTCCGTGAAGGACTATGCGATGTATGTGCAGGAGTCCAGCGGCCTGGCCTTTGTGCCGACGTCCGTCTGGCCGGTGCTCTACCGCTTCGACGAGCCGCAGAACGTGGCCGTCCGCGCCACGTCGACCGACACCATGACCGACGCGGGCAAGGCCGTCGCGGACTATCTGACGAGCCATCAGATCATCGCCAGCAAAGCCACGGGCGACAACAGCTATTCCTACCGCAGCGACGATCTGCTCAAGCAGGCCCAGCAGCTGCAGGAAATGAGCAGCGCGACGAACAACCAGCTCATCTGGATCGCCAGCATCTCCCTGCTCGTAGGCGGTGTGGGCGTTATGAACATCATGCTCGTGACCGTCACGGAGCGCACGGCGGAGATCGGCCTGAAAAAGGCCATCGGCGCAAAGCGCCGCCGCATTCTGGCGCAGTTCCTGACGGAGGCGTCCGTGCTGACCGGCATCGGCGGCCTGCTCGGCGTGCTGGGCGGCATCGGCATGTCGCAGCTCATCTCGAAGTTCATGGATACGCCGACGGCGCTGAGTGTCCCCGCCATTCTCGTGGCGGTGGTGTTCTCCGTCCTCATCGGCCTGATCTTCGGCCTCGTCCCGGCCGTGAAGGCGTCGAAGCTCAACCCCATCGAAGCTCTTCGCCGCGAATAAGACGTTTTCTCATGCAGCCGCCCGAAAACCGGGCGGCTGCATTTTTGTGTTGCAATTTGCGGGCCATTCCGCTACAATTACCGTGCCGGGCTTTCCGGCGCGACATCTGCAAAAGAGGGAACACGCATGGAGAAAAAAGCGGTCTATCCCGGGTCGTTCGACCCGTTTACCAACGGCCATATGGACATCGTGCGCAAGGCCTCGGCCATTTTTGACCGGGTCTATATCGTCATGGCCGTCAATTCTGAGAAGCGGCGCGCCTTTGACTGCCGCCGCATGCAGGAGGCCATGGAGCGCGCGCTGGCGGACAGCGGCATTACGAACTGCGAGGTCAGTATTTATGACGGCCTCATCGCCGAGTATACGAAGCATCACGGCATCGGCTATATGGTCCGCGGCCTGCGCAACAACATGGACTACAACTACGAGGAAAACATCGCCGAGGTCAACAAGCTCATCGATCCGTCGCTGGAATATGTCTACTTCCGCGCGGATAACGTCGCCGTGTCGTCCTCCATGGTCAAGGAGCTGCGCCACTACGGGCAGGATGTCTCAAGCTATGTCCCGCCTGCCATCGCCGCCCTGCTGGCGGAGGAGAATGTGAATACTGAGCACTAACGATTTGTACCGGTCATCGTTAAAATGGAAAACGCTTTCCCCAATTGCCTGTAGCGGCGCTCCCTGAGCGCCATAGAGGCTGCCGATATTTGCGGCATGGGAACCTGTGATTCGAGACCCACATATCACAGCAGCCACAAATCGCACCCGATCCCGAACCGCCGGCCCTGCCGGCGGTTTTTTACGCGCAAAAACGGAAAAACTGAAAAAAGTTCTGCGTGCCCTCTTGACAAAATACCCTATGGGGGTATATAATCAAGATACCCGGATGGGGTATCTGAAAGAACGAGGTGACCGTCATGGAAGAATGCTGCTGCCAGAAGACCAAGGTCCGCACGGACGAAGAATACAAGAGCCTGATGAACCGTCTGAACCGGATCGAGGGCCAGATCCGCGGTCTGAAGGGCATGCTGGAGAAAAACGCCTATTGCCCCGATATCCTGACGCAGGCGGCTGCCGCCAACGCGGCGGTGAACGCCTTCTGCAAGGAGCTGCTGGCCGACCATATCCGCACCTGTGTGGCGGAAAATATCCGCGCCGGGAACGACGAGGTGATCGACGAGCTTGTGCGCACCATGCAGAAGCTCATGAAGTGAAGCGATCCCGGAAATTCATCGGAAAGGATGGGAACGATGGAACAATATCAAGTGACCGGAATGAGCTGCGCGGCCTGCAGTGCCCGCGTGGAAAAGGCTGTCTCCAGGGTGCCGGGCGTGACGTCGTGCAGCGTGAGCCTGCTGACGAACTCCATGGCCGTTGAGGGAACGGCAGACGAGGCCGCGATTGTCGCCGCCGTAACGGAGGCGGGCTATGGCGCAAAGCGCAAGGGCGCAGAGCCGTCGGCCGCCCGGCCGTCCGAGGCACTCGAGGCGCTGGAGGACCATGAAACGCCGAAGCTGAAGCGCCGCCTTATCGCGTCGGTCGGCTTCCTGCTTGTGCTGATGTACCTCTCCATGGGACACATGATGTGGGGCTGGCCGCTGCCGGGCTTCCTGGAGGGCAACCACGTCGCCATGGGCCTTACCGAGATGCTGCTGACGATCATCATCATGGTCATCAACCAGCGCTTCTTCCTCAGCGGCTTCCGCAGCCTGCTGCACCGCGCGCCGAATATGGATACGCTTGTGGCCCTCGGTTCCGCCGCTGCCTTCGGCTACAGCACCTATGCGCTGTTTGCCATGACGGCCGCGCAGCTGCACGGCGATGCCGAGCTGGTCATGCACTATATGGACGAATTCTATTTTGAATCCGCAGCCATGATCCTCACGCTCATCACCGTCGGCAAAATGCTCGAGGCCCGCTCAAAGGGCAAGACGACCGATGCGCTCAAGAGCCTCATGAAGCTTGCCCCGAAGACGGCGACGGTCGTCCGCTCCGGGAAGGAGACCGTCGTGCCCATCGGGCAGGTGCGCACCGGCGACATTTTTGTCGTCCGCCCCGGTGAGACCATCCCTGTGGACGGTGTCGTCGAGGAGGGCAGCAGCGCCGTGAACGAGGCCGCGCTGACCGGCGAGAGCATCCCTGTGGATAAGGCTGCGGGCGACGCCGTCTCTGCTGCCACGCTGAACCAGTCCGGCTTCCTGCGCTGCCGCGCCTCGCGCGTCGGCGAGGATACGACGCTCTCGCAGATCATCCGCATGGTCAGCGACGCAGCCGCAACAAAGGCCCCCATTGCGAAGGTGGCCGACCGCGTCTCCGGTGTGTTCGTCCCGGCCGTCATCAGTATTGCGCTTGTCACGTTTGTTATCTGGATGCTTGTCGGCCAGACCGTGGGCTATGCGCTGGCGCGCGCCATTTCCGTGCTCGTCATCAGCTGCCCGTGCGCCCTCGGCCTTGCCACGCCGGTGGCCATCATGGTCGGCAACGGCGTTGGCGCAAAGCATGGCATCCTGTTCAAAACGGCCGCTTCGCTGGAATCGGCCGGGCGCGTCGAGATCGTCGCGCTGGATAAGACCGGCACCATCACGCAGGGCGAGCCGGAGGTCACGGACCTGCTGCCCGCGCCGGGCGTGACGGAGGACGAGCTGCTGCGGCTGGCCAATGCGCTCGAACAGCGCAGCGAGCATCCGCTGGCCCGTGCCGTGGTGCGCCGCGCGGCCGGAATGGACGCGCCGGAGGTTACGAATTTCCGCGCGCTGCCCGGCAACGGCCTGACGGCCGAGCTGGACGGGCAGAAGCTTGCGGGCGGCAGCCTTGCCTTTGCGCAGAGCCTTGCCGCGATCCCGCAGGAGACGCAGGACCGTGCTGCCCGGCTGGCAGAGCAGGGCAAGACGCCGCTGTTCTTCTGCCGCAGCGGCAAGCTGCTCGGTGTGATCGCTGTGGCGGACATCATCAAGCCGGACAGCCCGCAGGCCGTCCGGGAGCTGCAGGGCATGGGCATCCGCGTCGTCATGCTGACGGGCGATAACGAGCGCACGGCAAAGGCCATCGGCGCGCAGGCCGGTGTGGACGAGGTCATCGCTGGCGTCCTGCCGGACGGCAAGGAGGCCGTCATCCGCCGCCTGAAGGAGCAGGGCAAGGTCGCCATGGTCGGCGACGGCATCAACGACGCCCCCGCCCTGACGCGTGCGGACACCGGCATCGCCATCGGCGCGGGCACGGACGTCGCCATCGACGCGGCGGATGTTGTGCTCATGAAGAGCCGTCTGCTCGATGTTCCGGCTGCCATCCGCCTGAGCCGCGCCACGCTGCGCAATATCCACGAGAACCTGTTCTGGGCATTTTTCTACAATGTCATCGGCATCCCGCTTGCTGCCGGTGCATGGATCCACCTGCTCGGCTGGGAGATGAACCCAATGTTCGGCGCGGCGGCGATGAGCCTTTCGAGCTTCTGCGTCGTGACGAACGCCCTGCGCCTGAACCTGTTCCACATCCGCAGCACGAAGCACGACCACAAGCGGAAGAACCATGCAAAGCAGACCGTCGTTCCGGCGGCTGAAAACCATAAAAATCACAAGGAGGAAAATCCCATGGAAAAGACGATGAAGATCGAAGGTATGATGTGCGGCCACTGCGAGGCCCGCGTGAAGAAGTGCCTCGAGGCCCTGCCGGGCGTCGAAAAGGCCGAGGTCAGCCATGTCAGCGGCACGGCCGTCCTGACGCTGTCCGCACCGGTCGACGACGCGCTCCTGAAGAAGACCGTCGAGGATCAGGGCTATCAGGTCATCTGAATCCGGAAAAATACTGCCGCAGGGGTTCGCTCCTGCGGCAGTATTTTTTGTGGCGCAATGCTACCAGATTTGTCATTGCGAGGAGGCCGAAGACCGACGTGGCGCCCTGAGCGCGAAGCGCGAGGAAGTGCCCTTGGGGTGCAATCTCGCAGTACCCGATTGGATGACGGGCAGGCTGTTGCGAGAGATTCCCACGTCGCTGCGCGCCTCGGAATGACAAGCCTGTTTACCTTGCGCCGTTGAATCACTGCTGCGATACCTGCAACTGCCTTAGGCGCTTACTAAGCGCCGCTACAGACGCAATCGGTGCATACCATTTCAACGGCAGCCATTACGAAGCGGTAGAGACGGCACGAGATTGCCACGGGCGCAAAGCGCCCTCGCAATGACAAATCTGGAAGCCTTGCGCCGTTGAATCACTGCTACGATACCTGCAACTGCCTTAGGCGCTTACTAAGCGCCGCTACAGACGCAATCGGTGCATACCATTTTAACGCAGCATTGTACGAATCGGCACTGCCTTCCCGAGATTCCCACGTCGCTTCGCTTCTTGCAATGACAATTCGGGGGCCGGTGCTTAGCCGCCACAGGCTGACTTCTGATTCCTGCTATTTGATCGGCAGCCTGTTTTTCGGCATAAAACGACCACCTCCCCGGCAGAATAACCGGAGAGGTGGTGCAGATGAAAAAAGTGCTGATCGCGATCCTGCTGCTGGGCCTGCTGCCGCATGCGTCGGCGGACTACATTCACTGGGTGGACTTCCGCCTCAGTGCGCCGGTGCTCCGCAGCGCGCTGGAGCTGGACATGGCCTCACAGGGAGGGGAGCAGCCCCTTGACTGGATCGATATTCTGGCGCTGGCCGCGGCATGGCGCGGCGGAACGGGTGTGACTGTGGCGGACACACAGCGGGCGGCGCAGGTCCTGCGCGGCGATACGCCGCCGGAGCGGCTGCCCGGCATGGCGGGGCGCTGTTTCTCCTATTACCGCGCGGCCTACGGCGCGGCGCTCGGCGGGCTGGTCGGGCATTTTGCCATCCGGCGCACGGACCCGCAGACCGACGAAGCGGAGTGGATCCCGGCCTACGGCCTCAAGGCGTTCTCGCCCATTGCGGCGGGCTATCCCTGGTCGCATTACCCGGACTTCGGAGCGCAGCGCAGCTATGGCTATGCGCGGCCGCATCTCGGCAACGACATCCTCGGTGCGCTTGGCACGCCCATCTGCGCTGTGGAGGGCGGCACGGTCGAGGCGCTCGGCTGGAACCGCTACGGCGGCTGGCGCATCGGCATCCGCTCCGACGACCGGAAGCGCTATTATTACTATGCCCATCTTCGCAAAGACACGCCCTATGCCGAGGGACTTGCCGTCGGGCAGCGGGTGCAGGCGGGGGACGTCATCGGCTTTATGGGCCGCACGGGCTATTCTGCGCAGGAGAACGTCAACAATATCGAGACGGTGCACCTGCATTTCGGCCTGCAGCTGATCTTCGACGAGTCGCAGAAGGAGTGCGACAGCGAGATCTGGATCGACGTCTATCCCATTATCGAGCTGCTTGCCTCGCATTGCAGCAGCGTGGCCCGCGACCCGCAAACCGGGAGGTGGGAGCGGCTGTATCCCTACTGCGATCTGGATGCGGAGCCGCTCAGATCAGCTGCTGCTCGTTGATGATGAGCTTGAACTGCAGGCCGAGCTTTTCGGCCGCCTTGCGGCAGAGGATCATGCGCTGCATGAAAATTTCAAAATAGTCCATGACGGAGCCGAAATGCGTGTCGACCGTCAGCTTCAGCTTGACGAGCGTGCGGTCCTCGTTGATCTTCAGCGTGGACTTTTTCACGGAGTAATTCACGCGGTCGTGGATGTCGAACGTCGTCGTGTCCTGATTGCGCACGCGGCTGCGGCGCACATCGGCCTTGTCCGCGAGGATGAGAGCGGCCGCGACGGCGTTGACCGGCACGCCGGTGCCCTCGTCGTGGTTGCCGATGGCCGTGACGATCGTCGCGACGTCCTCGGCCCCGAAGCCGAGCGACGTCAGGATCTGGAACGCCATGACGGCGCCGCTCTGCGAGTGCTCGATGCGGTTGACCAGATTGCCGATGTCGTGCAGATAGCCTGCGATCTTCGCCAGCTCGACGGTGTGGGCGTCGTAGCCGAGCGTTTCGAGCAGATAGCCCGCCATAGCCGCCACATGCGTCACATGGGCAAAGCTGTGCTCCGTGTAGCCCAGCGCCACGAGCGATTCGTCCGCCTTGGAAATATAGGCGCGGATCGTTTCATTTTTTTCGATCTCTTCAAAAGTCATAAATCATACCTTCTTCCTGTTATCTCTGTCAGTATAGCAGCTTTTCCGGCCGGAATCAACGAAGTTTGTGTTAAAAATTCACAGATATGGATGCGCAAAACCGGGAACTTGCTTGACAGGCCCATCGTCTCATGATAGGATGGAAATAGTAAGGAAGCTCTGAATAAATCATCTGCGGCGGATGCCGGATCTTTTTCGTCAATCCATCGGTTCGGAAAGTTTGTGGTATTGCGCAGCCGTTGGCGGCTTTGCCGCCCTACGGATGCGGCATGCCCCTTGCGGGTACACAAAGTACAACTGCACTTTCCGTACCTCGACTTGCCCAAAAATCTCTCGCCATCCGCTTTTGCTGATTTATCCAGAGCTTCCTTGACAAACCATGATACCATTATTCTGACAGGGAAACAGAGAAAGGGAAAATTATGAAGTATTGTCATAACTGCGGCGCGCCGCTTGTCGATGACGTGCGCTTCTGCACCGCCTGCGGCAGCCCGCTCGACCCGCCGGAAACGGAACCGGCGATGCCCGAGTCGGCCGTAATGCCCGAAATGCCGGAGCCTGCGCCGGAAATGCCGGTCATGCCCGGAGAGGCCCTGCCGCCGGAGCCGCCGAAAAAGCGCAAAAAGCGGATCTGGCTCTGGATCCTGCTCCCGGTCGTTGTGCTGGCGCTGGCCGCCGGAGCGCTGTATTACTTCCTCGTGTGGAATGCGCCCGAGGCCCGCGTGCAGCGCGCATGGCAGAAAACGGCTGCGGTGCTCGAGACGGAGGTCGGCCGCCCGGAGAAGCTGATGGCCTTTGCCGAGACGCTGCGGGGCCCGCTGAGTGAGCAGCGCGCGCTGACGGCCACGCTCACGTTTGAATCCAACGGCGAAACGCTCGCGGCCGAGCTCTATTCGCAGCGCGACAATGCGACGCGCCGCCTCGGCGGCACGGCTGAGCTGACCGTGCCGTGGGGGGAAGGAACGCTGCCTATTTCGTTCTACGGTGATGCGGAGGAGCTGCAGCTCACGCTGCCCGGCATCACGGACGAGGTCTACAGCATCCCGGCGCACGGCGTTGCCGAGGCCTATGCCGATTCCGCCCTCGGCGAAATGCTGGGTGAGCTCGGCTCGCTGGAGGACCTTGATCTGTTCCCGGAGGAGACCGCCAGAGACCCGGCTCTGTCTGCTGATCTGCAGGATAAGCTCCGAACCTTCGGCGACAGCCTGAAGGTCACGAAGGCCGGGACGTCCGTCCTGGCGCTGGACGGGCGCAGCGTGCCGGTCACGAATTACGACATCGACTTCAGCAAAAAGCAGCTCACGCGCCTGTGCAGAGCCTTCTGCGATGCCTATGAGATCGATTTCACCGTCAATATGGGCGTGAAGATGAGCACAGATACCGTGATTGGCGAGCTGATCGACAGCGTGCGCACGCCGCTGCATGTCTCGGTGGACGGCGACGGCATGGTCCGCGCCTGGGAGATAACGGTGCAGGAGTCCGGAACGGACATTACGGTCAGCATCCGGCTCGCCGGGACGGATAATCCGTGGAACCGGGTCGAGGCCTGGTCGGCCGAGGACGATGCGGAGCCGGAGATCCTGTTTGTCTGCGGCCTTACCGGTCAGAATGGCCTTCTGACGCTCGCCGTCGGCGACGAGACCGGCAGCTATGGCCTGCAGCTCGTGCTGGATGACGCGGCGCAGAGCCTGACGGCCCGCCTGTCGACGGGCTTTGGTGCAGAGAAGCTCGACCTGCTCACGATGAACTACGGCACGGAGGACGGCGGCGCGCAGCTTGGCGTGACGCTGGACCTGCCGGACCAGCTTGACGCAAAGGCGACGCTTGACCTCCACTGGGCAGCACTGGAGACACAGCCCGAGGCGCTTTCGGACAGACCCGTCGGCCTGTTCGACCTCTCCGAGGACGAGCTGACGGCGCTGGAGAAGAGCATCGGCGCACAGATCGCGCGGCTTCTCTACGGCGGCGACATGACGGCGGGCGAGACGGATGCGGTACTTACCGGGACATGGAAGGCGCAGGTCGATCTGACGCCGGATCTGCTCGATGCGCTCAACGATGCGCTCGGCCTGGATCTGCAGATGGATGATCCCACGGTGATGACGATGCTCGTCACGTTCGAGGAGGACGGCAGTTATCACATGGACTATGACGCAAAGGCGCTCCGGGAAGAGCTCAATGCGCTGGAGGACGCGCTGTGTGAGAAGTATCCCGAACAGGAGGCGCTGCTGAAACAGGCTTTTGCCGGTTTGCAGCTCGATGTGGACGGCTCATCCGGGACCTATACGGCCTCGAACGGCATCCTCTACCTGACGCAGAGCGGGGAGGACTGGGAGGATATCCTCTACTATTCCGTGGAGGACAACAAGCTCTATCTGACGCCGCCGCAGGACGAGGAAAGCGGTGACTGGGGCGGAATGTTCGGCTCGGAATACCCGATGGTGTTCGAGCGCGTGGACTGAGGAGAAACGACTGCGCGCACCCTGTAGGGGAGCGGACAGCCGGACCCGGCACTGCTCCGACGCAAGAAGCGGGCTATCGTCAAAACGGTAAACACTCTCGATTTGTCATTGCGAGGCCCCAGCGGGGCCGCGGCGCCCTGAGCGCGAAGCGCGAGGAAGTGCCCTTGGGGTGCAATCTCGGGAAGGCACTGCCGATGCGAACCAGCTGCCGATAAAATGGTATGCACCAATTGCGTCTGTAGCGGCGCTCATTGAGCGCCTATGGCAGCTGCAAATTTGGAGGCATGCCCGGCGATCGAGTAAGGCTCCCAGATTTGTCATTGCGAGGAGGCCAACGGCCGACGTGGCAATCTCGGGAAGGCAGTTACGTTTTCGCCATAGCCTACCTGTTATCCACCATGGTACTGCGAGATTCCCACGTCGCTTCGCTCCTCGGAATGACACGTCAGGGGAGTGCCACGGTGCACCAGTGCTCTTCTGCATTTGAATAGCCCCTTACAGGGCGCTCACTGAGCGCCGCTACATTGGCTTGTGCGCTCGGCGGAGTGCCACCAAACCTGCAGTCTGCAAGGCGCTCGCTGAGCGCCGCTACAGACGCAATCGGTTGGTGGGCTTCCACGATACCCATTACGGCCTGCAAGTGCCTGCCGCGAGTGCCAACCACGCCTTTGGAAACGGAGGTATCCTTCATGAAAAAAGTGATCCCGATTTCATTGGTCGTATTTCTCTGCCTGCTTGTCGCTTTTTCCGCTGTCTGCGAATACCGGCAGCAGCACCCGGTGCCGGAGGAGATGCTGGTTTCGTTTGAGAGTCACGGAAAGTGTTGGTTCAAGAATGCAGAGGGAGAGACGCTGGAGTGCGAAGATACGAATTACAGCGGAGATATGCAGGTCATAGATGCGTCGATCGGTGGTTTCAGCGCTTCATATTTTTCTCTGACAGTTCCGTACAGCAAAAGGCTCGAGGCTTCCCTTGAGAATGCAGGTCCGGATTCTTTCATCAGCGTCGGCAGCGATCTGGGCGGGTGGGCCGTACTCGGGAGTGGGGTCCAAAGGACCATATTTACCGACTCTGGCGTTGAGACCACGGGCGAGAATATGGAATACAGCATACGGTTTTTTTCCATCGAAGAGTTCTATCTGGAGGTGACCGGCAGTGGGGAAAGCCATATCCGCTATGTGCGGAAAGGCGGAAAGCTGTATCTCACTGCGCAGGACGCCGCGTTTACCGTGGAGTTTAAAAGCTTCCTCGAAGAAGGGTCGATGGACTCTATGGATTTCTCTGCCGGAGAGACCTGCACCATCCGCATCCGCGACGGCGGTATGGAGTTCGTGCGCTAGATCGGAAACGGCCCACAGATTGTCATTGCGAGGCCCCAGCGGGGCCGTGGCAATCTCGGGAAGGCAGTTACGTTTTTGACGTCAACCCGCGCGGCTCGGCAGTGCCGCGCCGGGCCTGACAGCCGTACTCCTGCAAGCGAAATTGCAGAACATGTAAAAAAACAGGGCGTGCAGCTTTCGAGCTGCACGCCCTTCGCGGTTTCTTCAGTTCTCCGAGACATTCAGCACATCGGCCAGCGAGGTATCCTCAAAATAGGTATTTGCGTTATAGAGGAACAGCACGTCCGTGACCTGCTCGCGGGAGATGACGGACTCGACGTTGTCATAATAATACCGCGGATCGATGAGAATGATGTGGTCGTAATAGGGATAGAGGAACTGCATGAGGCAGTTGGCATAGGAGTCCTTGAACAGCAGCAGCGTCTTGCCGGTTTCGGCCGTCGTATAGACGTCCACGCGGGGGTAGTTGCCGCCGAAGAACACGGTGTATTTGTCCTTCTGGTCCAGCGCGCTGCGGTCGTAGATCGTGGCGGACGTCTCTGCGGCATCGCCGTAGGAGACGTAGTATTCGATGTCCGTTTGCGGGACATACAGCTCCACGGTGTCATAGGCGGCGTGGCTGCCGCTGCGGGAGGCCAGCGTGCCCTCGAACGTGGTGGAGACGGTATAGGTGTCGTAATTCTGGATGGGCTGCGAGATGCCGAGCTGCGCTGCCATGGCCTCAAAGGCATAGCGCGCGCCGAGGCTCGTCCAGTGGTGATCCGTGCGGTAATAGAGCTGCTCGTCCGTGTGAGCGGAAAGTGCAGCCGAGACGTCAAGGAACGAAATGCCCTGCAGGCTGCCCGCCAGCGCAGTCAGGTCGGCGCTCTGGTCGCGGACCGGCGCATTTTTTGGGAGCTTGTCCGCCAGAATGCACGCGGCGTTCGGAATGACTGCCATGTTCAGCCGCAGGTCCGTGTGGCGCGCGGCAAAGGCGTTGATGGCCTCCACATTGCGGCTGTCCTGCGGCGGATCGGCGGGCGGCTCCATAAGATAGTCGTCGCTGCAGAGGTAGACGCCGTTGGATTCCTTTTGCCCCGTGAGCTTCAGGAAGCGGAGCCGCAGCGCGATCCAGAAGTCGCGGCCGGCGAACTGATCGGCCGTGTAGGACTCCAGATCGGAAAACCAGCTGCCGTCCTTCACGGCGGACCAGCTCAGCTTCGGGAACTGGGCCAGCTTGCGGTTCTCGCTGTCGGAATAGGTGCGGTCCGGGGTGAGCAGGCTGCCGAGCGTCAGGCAGAGAATGGTCCCGAGCAGGATGACGCTCATAAGAAGCCCCTGCTGCCGCCGGGCACGCTGATAGGCGAGCCGCCGGGAGCGGCGCGGATTTCTGTGTTCTTCCAAAACCATCGCCTCCGATCAGAACTGAAAATACAGGAAGGTGGAATAGGTGTCGTTCATCATCAGGGCGATGCACAACAGCAGCAGCGCCAGGAACAGCACCACGGAGAAGGCCTGCCAGGCCTTGCTGCGGCGCAGCAGATTGGTGCCCACATGCGAGACGACGGGGAACGAGCCGATCGCGCCCACGAGCAGCAGGGGCCAGCAGCCTGCCAGATAATACTTCGCCGTGGCGTCGACGAGCGCACTGCCGCTGCCGAACATCCGCCCGATCCAGCCGAAGGCCGCAGCGGGCGAGGACGAGAAGAAGAACACCCAGCCGATGAGCACGAGCAGCAGCGTCAGCACATGGCGCAGCAGGCCGGGCAGGTGCTCCAGCGCGCGCCGCAGCACGAATTTTTCGAGGATGAGCAGCACGCCGTAATAAACGCCCCAGAGCAGGAACGTCCAGTTTGCGCCGTGCCAGATGCCGGTCAGCAGCCAGACGAGCAGCAGGTTCGCGATGGTGCGTACCGTCCCGGCGCGGCTGCCGCCGCAGGGAATGTAGACGTAGTCGCGGAACCACGCGCCGAGCGAGATATGCCAGCGCCGCCAGAATTCCGTGATGCTCTGCGAGACATAGGGATAGTCAAAATTCTTGCCGAAGCGGAAGCCGAACATCGAGGCAAGGCCGATGGCCATGTCCGAATAGCCGCTGAAGTCAAAGTAGAGCATCAGCGCATAGCACACCGCGCCGAGCCACGCGCTCAGCGTGGAAAGCTGCGTCATCGGCAGGGCGGAGAGCGCATAGAACGTCGTGCCGAGCGTATTGGCCAGCAGGACCTTTTTTGCAAGGCCGATGAGGAACAGACGCGCGCCCGAGCCGAAGCCCTCGCGCGTGACGGGGTGGTCGCGCAGCTGCGGCTCCATCTCGGCATACTGCACGATAGGGCCGGAGACAAGCTTCGGGAAGAACGTGACATACAGGCTGAAGTCCAGCATATTGCGCGCAGCGGGCGCACGGTCGCGGTAGACGTCGAACAGATAGGACAGCAGCGAGAACGTGAAGAACGACACGCCGATGGGCATCGGCAGCTCCCTCGCACGCAGCGCCGTGCCGAGCAGGGCGTTGAGATTGTCCACAAGGAAGCCGTAGTATTTGAAGAAGCCCAGCAGCAGAAGATTCACGAGCACGGACGAGACGAGCGCGAACCGCCCGCTCCGGCCGCGCGCTTTCTGAAGCGCCAGCTCACGGCCCGCAAAATAGTGGAACGCGATGTCCAGCACCATGAGGACGAGGTATTCCGGCGTCCCCCAGGCGAAGAACACGAGGCTGCACACAACGAGAGCGGCGTTTTTCAGCCGCTTCGGCAGCACAAAATACAGGATGAGGCTGACGGGCAGGAATACGAACGGGAAGACGAGTGTACTGAATGCCATAGCTTCCCCTCCTTACAGCGCGCCGCGGAACGCCTGCTGCACGGCAGCGGCGTCCTTATGGACGATGAACAGAACATAGTTGCCGCGGATATCCAGAATGGAATGATTCGTCAGCAGGTCATACTGCTCCAGACCGTAGCCGTCGAAGCTGGTCTTCTGCGTTTCGAGCCGGGCCTCCACGGCGGCGCGGACAGCCTCCTGCTGCGACGTATCGCGCAGCTTGAGCAGAAGCAGCTCCTCGGCCTCCATGTTTGTCTGCGGGTAATAGAGCAGGCAGCCGTCAAAATCGGACGGATTCAGGCCGTACAGGCGCTTGACCATCTGCACGCTGCCCTCCTGCAGGGCGCTCAGGTCGATGCTCGCCGTGACGGCGGAGGCCACATCCTCAAAGGCGGCCGAGCTGACCGGCTCCTGCCGGAAGCTCACCACGAGGAACACGACGGCAAGCCCTGCGCACAGCCAGCGCAGCAGCTCAAGCAGGATCGTTTTCTGTTTCATTTGTCGCATCCTCCGCTTCTGCGGGGCTGTCCAGCCCGGCAAGGATCAGATTGGCAGCCCAATAGGGGTAGAATTCCGGGCGGACGTGGATGCCGTCCGGCTGCCAGAGGTCGGCATAGGTCTGGCAGATCTCGGTATTATCCGCAAAGGGAATGCCGTTTTCGGCGCAGGCCGCGCCGACGGCCTCACTCCACTCGGGGATATTGCGCCATTTCGAGCTCTTCTCAAAAGCAGGGTCCTGCGCGGGCAGGATGGAGCTGACGACGACCGTCACGCCGGGCAGGGCCTCCTTCAGGTCGGCGACGACCTGCAGCAGCTCCGCGACATACTCCTCCTTTGTGTCCCAATAGCCAATGCTGATGTCGTTCAGACCGTAGCACAGGTAGACATAGTCCGGCTGCAGGGCGCGGATGTCGTCCATGTGCGCGGCAACGTCGCGGATGGTGTTTCCGCCGTCCGCCAGCACGCGGCTCTTTTCCAGAAAATCGAAGTAATAGAAGCCGACGGCGCGGGAATCGCCGAGGATGACGTAGCTGTCGAACATGGACCAGATGTCCAGCTCACCGCTCGTGATCTTTGCAACGAGGGCATCGCGCTCCTCCTTCTTCTGCTGGGCCAGCAGCTCCGCGCGGCGCTGTTTCTCCCGCTCGCGCAGCGTTTCGGCGATGGCGGAGGCGTCCTTTGCGGCCGCGCTGTCCAGATAGGCCGTACCAGCGGCGACGGCCGCGCCCTCCTTCGGGGCGGCGGGCATGCTGCCGAGCACCCATACCGTGAGCAGCACGGCGCACAGCAGCGTCAGGATCCACGGCATCAGGCCGCGGCTTTGTCTTTGTTTCATGCTCTCTGCTCCTGTTCAGCGGCTGCGCCCGGAGAGCACAGCCAGAGTAATTATATTCTATCGTATAGACGAAAATTTTGCAACCGAAATCCCGTATATAAGACAGCAGTGCGTGCCGGATGTTTCACAGCCAGAGCTGGACCACTGCGCCAAGCAGGAGCTGCACGGCCAGCATTACGGGCATGCCGACGGAAAAATGGCGGTGGAGCGTTTTGTGGCGGAACAGCTGCATGGCGAGTATGCCGCCGAGCGCGCCGCCGGCCGCCGCCCAGCCGAGCAGCACGCGCTCGGGGATACGCCTGCGGCGGCTGCGGGCGAGATGCTTATCCCATCCCATAAGAAAAAACGTGACGGCACTCATGAGGAGCAGCCAGCACACATAGTATTTCAGCATCAGGATCATCCTTTCGGAGGTGGAACATGAAACGGATTCCATGCATTGCAATTGCCTGCCTGATTTTAACATTGAGCGGCTGCGCTGTCAAGAGCGCGGCGAATGCGGAGACGGTCTGTGACCCCGGCTCCGGCCCGGAGCCGCCGCAGTTTTGCCTGACGGCCGAGCTCCCGGCGGAGCTGCAGCGCTCGGCGGAGGACTCCGCAGAGGGACGCAGCGTCTATACGCGCGCGGACGGGGCCTATGAGGTCGTCATCGAGACGGCAGCCGGGGCGCCCGATGCGGTGCTGCGGCAGCTGACGGGCCGCGAGGCGGCCGCGCTGGACCCAGTCTATCTGGCCTGGCCGCAGGCAGATCAGTACCAGTTCGCGTGGACGGGCGCGGACGACGAGGGAGAGCTTGCCTGCTGCGGCACGCTGCTCTATGACGGCACGACGTGCTACACTCTGACCATCCGCTGCGCGGCAGAGCTGGAGAAGACCTATCATGCCGAGTTTGCCCGCATTCTGGCACACACAAGGCTGACGGACGCCGCATGACCGGCCTGCGATACTTTTTTGCTTGCGTTTTCCCGGCCTTTGCGGTATGATAGGGCATACGGTCCGCAGAATGCGCGCCGATTTTTGTTGTTGGAGGCGCTGCCTGTGAGATCTGTTTCCTGTTTTCTGGCCATTGTCCTGGCCGCCGTCCTGCTGTGCGCCTGCGGCGCGAAGGACGAGCCGAGAGCCTCGGTCGAGTCCGTCGTGCAGGAGAACTGGCCGCAGTTTTCCGATGCCGAATATGACGAGACGGCCGGAACGCTCCGCCTGACGCAGGAGAGCACCATGACCTATGCCTCCGCGCAGAAGTTCGGCGGTGAGGTCTACAAGGACGACCTGTCGCTCGAGAGCTACCTCGATATCGTCGGTGTCATTTCCTATGATGTCCGCAGCGCCTGCGGCCTGCAGGAGCTGACGGTCACACTTGAGGGCGTCAGCAGCGACGGACAGACAATCTACACCGTCAGCAGCGATGGAACGATCACGTCCTGCTGGCAATAAAGAAAGAAGAATCCGTATGAAAGAAAAGCTCCGAATGCTGTTTGACGAAAAACTGTGGAAGTTCCTGCTCGTGGGCGTGCTCAACACGCTCGTTGGCAACGGCCTGATGTTCCTGCTGTATAACCTCGCCGGGTTCTCCTACTGGCCGGCGACGGGCCTGAGCTATGCGCTTGCAAGCGTGATGAGCTATTTCCTCAACCGGTATTTCACGTTCAAATATCAGGGCAGCGGCTGGGAGACGGCCCTGCGCTTCGCGCTGAATATTGCCGTGTGCTATGGCCTTGCCTATGGCCTTGCCAAGCCGCTCGTGCGGCTGATCTTCTCCGGCCTGTCGAAGAAATGGGCGGAGAATCTGGCCATGCTGGCGGGCATGGGCCTCTTTGTGGTGTTCAACTACTTCGGCCAGCGCTTTTTTGCCTTCCGTGAGAAGAAGGCGGAGTAAGGAACGCTGGTGGAGGGAGCCAGCAGATTCCCGGGCATTCCCGCCGGCCGCACGCGTTATGTAGGGGAGGGGCATGCCCCTCCCGGCGCTGTACTGTCGACTTGTGTAGGCTCTCGTTAAAATAGGGATGACTCCCGAATTGTCATTGCGAGGAGGCGCAGCCGACGTGGCGCCCTGAGCGCGAAGCGCGAGGAAGTGCCCTTGGGGTGCAATCTCGCAGTGCTTGGTTGGAGAACAGGGTACTCCCGGCGAAAACGCAACTGCCTACCCGAGATCGCCGCGTCAGGTGGTGCGGCAGTGGATCAGTGCTCTTCTGCGGTTGACTTTATCCCGGCGGTTTGCTATAATCTCCGTATTCTGTTCCAGGAGGTGGTAGCTTGCTGCGCAGGCTCCTGCATAAGATTGTCCCGCCGGAAAACAGCCTTCCGCTTGCCATCACGGGCCTGATGAACCTCATCGCGTTCAGCGGCCCGAAGCTGCTGCAGGTCCTGGGTTGGAGCCTTCCCATGCACGATATGACGGCGGCCTTCGACCGCGCGTTCCCGTTTTCACCGGTCTGGGTCTTCGTCTATGTTGCGGCGTTCCCGTTCTGGATCTATCAGTATTCCGTCGTGGCCAAGGAGAGCCGCTCCCTGTGCTATCGCCTTGTGGCGGCCGATTTTGCGGCCAAGGTGATCTGTCTCCTGTTTTTCGTCCTGCTGCCGACGCACAATGTCCGCCCACCGCTGGAAACGGGCGGCTTTACGGGCTGGGCCATGCGGACGATCTGGCTGCTGGACACCCCGACGAACCTGTTCCCCTCCATCCACTGCTTTGTCTCGTGGCTCGGCACGCGCTATATCTATGAGTGCCGCAGCCTTCGTCATCGCGGCCTGACGTGCACGCTGTGCACCGTCGGCTCCGTGCTCGTGTTCCTCGCGACGATGTTCACGAAGCAGCATGTGTTCTACGATGTCATCGGCGGCGTGGCTGTGGCCGAGATCGGCTGGCTTGTCGCGCGCTATACCGGATTACCGCGTCTGTTCGAGCGCCTGAACGAGCGCTTCCTCCGCACCGCGCTTGCAAAAATTATTTAAGGCAGCTCCCCATAAAGTTCAAGAAGCCCGCTGCGGTCCCGCAGCGGGCGAATATTTTAATTCCGGAAATACGATCCGTCCTGCCGGGCAGGGCGCGGCATGCGTGCTCCGCAAGCAGCGTGCTGCCTCCGCCGCAGCAGCCCGGTTCAAGCGCCGCAGAGGGCGGCTGCGCGGCGGAACGCGGCGTCATGCGCTCCGCACTTCCACCCATAGAATAGCATACGGCGGCGTACCGTACCAGCACGCCGCCGTAAATTCTTTGTTAAATTTATTTTACACGGATGATGCACTCGAAGCTCTCGCCGTAGTAGGTGACGGTCACGCGCGTGACGCCGCTGGCCTTGCCCGTGATCTTCGAGCCGTCTGCCGTGCAGACAGTCGTGTCCTTCACGCTGTAGCTTGCGCCCTCGACGCGCTCGTCGTTCTCATCGAGCAGCCGCAGGTTGAAGCTCTCGCCTACGCTGAGCGTGACGTCCGTCAGGGAGAGGTGATAGCCGCCCTCGGCTGTGTCCTCGAAGCTGCAGCGCACGATGAGCTCGGCCGTCTTGCCGCCCACGTCGGCGGTGATGGTCGTTACGCCGGGGCCCTTGGCCGTGACAAGGCCGTCCTCGTCCACGATGGCGACCTTCTCGTCCTTGCTCGACCACTTCACGGCCTTCCCGGCGGGCAGGTTCGTGACCTTGACGCGGAGCGTCTCGTTGTGCAGGCTCATGGTCACGTCGCTGTAGTTCAGCTCAGGTGTGAAGCTGGCGGATGTCGTCGGCTCGCTCGGCTCCGTGGCGTCCGTAGCCGGCTCCGTGGAGGCGTCCGTGGGACTGCCGCTGAAATCGCAGGTGACGGCACAGGTCATTTTCCGTTCGCCGCACGTCACGGTGATCGTGGCCTGCCCCTCGCCGACGGCGACGATCTGGGCCAGTACCTCGGTCTGGTCGTAGTCCGGCGCGCTCACAACGGGGTCGCCGGAGATGCGGACGATGCTCTCATCCGAGCTCTTGAACGACACGGGCTGCTCGCAGCTGGCGTTGATGGCGACCTGCAGCTGCAGCGTTTCGTCCGCGGCGGAGAATCTCAGATGATCGGGCGTCAAATTCAGGAAGGTGCAGGAGGGATCGTCCTGCGCGGCGGCCGTCTCGCTCGGTGTGGTCGCCCGGAGCACATCCTCCAGGCCGGGCCACCAGCCGATCATGTCGCCGATGAAGAACAGCACGACGAGCACGGCCATCGTCAAAAAGACCACGGCGGCGCGCAGATAGCCGCGCGGGATGCCGCCATGTGCCTCGGACGCTTTGGAGCCGCGCTGCTTCTGCGGAACGCGGCGGCGCTCCTCCAGCCGGGCCTGACGGTCCTCCTCACGCCGGGCACGCTGCGCATCCTGCTGCGCGCGCTGCTCCTCCTGCTGGGTGCGGCGGCGGGCTTTGCGCTCCTCCTCGGTCAGGCGGCGGCGCGGCGCGGCGGGCGCGCCCTCGGCGCGGGTGGTGCTGCCGCAGAGCGGGCACTTTTCGCGCGAACCGTCGTAGATCGTGCCGCAGTAGTCACAAACAACTTTGTTTTCCATATCTCAACGCATATCGTGCTATGCTTGGTCTCCTTTCCTCCGGCGTACGACAGGAATCGCCTCCGCCGGTTTTTCCTATCATACCATTTTCCGAAGAATATGACAAGAATGTTCTTGCATTTTTTGCAAAAATATCATAGTATATACTAGAAATAATTTGAGTTCTTGATTTAGGAGGCGAACCCGATGTCCGAACTGAAACTTGTCTCCCCTCTGCTGGATCAGATGTCCGTTGAGGAGGAGATCGCCGGGCACAATGGCTGTACCTGCTACGCCCTCCGCCACGTCCAGTCGGGCGAGCGCTTTGTCGTAAAGCGGATCTCCGTCCCCGCGTCTGACCTGCAGGTGCGGGCGCTGATCCTCTCCGGCGCTTACCCGGATGACGCCGCCGTCCATGCCTATTACGGCAGTGTTGCCGAGGATATCAAAAATGAGCTCGACACCGGCATGCGTCTGGCAGAGAACGGCTATTTTGCGGGCGCGAGCTCTTACCAGATCGAGCCGAAGGAGAGCGGCATCGGCTACGATGTCTATATCCTCTATCCGCGCATGGTCTCGCTGCGCGCCTTCCTCGACCACAGCGCCATGACCGGCCTGCGCGCCGTGAACCTCGGCATCGACCTGTGCGATGCGCTCACGGCCTGCCGCGATGCGGGCTATCTGTTTGAAAACCTCAAGCCGGAGAACGTGTTCCTCACGCAGTCCGGGCGGTTCCTGCTCGGGGACCTCGGCCTTGCGCCGCTGGAGGACCTGCAGTATGCCTCGGTGCCGGAGAATTACCTCGGCCCGTATTCCGCGCCGGAGCTTTCCGCCATCACGGCGTCCCCAAACCCCACGATCGACCTGTATGCCGTCGGCATGCTGCTCTACCGCATCTACAACGGCAACCACGGCCCGTTTGAAGACGAGGCTACGGGCGAGGCCATGGCGGACAAGCTCCGCCTGACCGGCAAGGCCATGCCGACACCGATCTATGCCGATTATGAGCTGGCTGCTATCATCCTGAAGACCTGCGCTCCGCGTCCGGAGGACCGCTTCCAGACCCCGGCGGAGCTGAAGCAGGCGCTGGTCTATTATATGCAGCGCAACGAGGTGTCGGACACGCTCATCGTGCCGCCCATCGTCACGCCGGAGGCGCCGCTCGCGCCCGAGGCGGAGACGGCCGAGGAGGAGGCGCCTGCCCGCATGACGGACGCGGAGCAGCTCGACGAGAAGTTCCGCACGAGCTTTGCCCCGGACCTTTCCGGCGCGGGCACGGAAAAGGACATCGATCCCGACGCCGTGCCGGACGCACCGAAGCCGGAGCAGAAGGCCGAAGAAAAGCCGCAGCCGCCTGCCGAGCCAGAAAAACCGGCGGAGCCGGTCAAGGAGGCCGAGCCAGACAGACCGGCGGAGGCGGTCGAAGCAGCGGCCGAAGCGAAAGCGGACGAGCCGGAAAAAGAAGCCGGACCGGCGGAGGAAGCCGGACCCGCCCCGGCAGAGCCGGAGGACGAGGACCCGGACCAGATGGACTTGGATGCCTTCCTCGCCTCGGTGAATGCGGCCGTCGGCGACGTACCGCCGCAGCCGGAGGAACCGGAGCAGGAAGCGTCCCCGGACGAGCCGGAGCAGTCCGCCGAGCCGGAGGCGACCTATGTCGATAACGACGCGGAGAGCACGCTCCCACCCGAACCGGAGAAAAAACCGAAGAAAAAGCGCCGCGCCGTCACGATCGGCATCGTGACTGCGCTCGTCGTCCTGCTGGGCGCGGCGGCGTGGTTCCTGCTTTCCTATTATTTTGTGCGGGCCGATGCCCTGCGCGTCGTGCGCTGCACGACGGAGGAGCTGACGGTCGCGCTGGAGAGCGGCGACAAGGCGGCGGACTTCCGCCTGACCTGTTCCGACATGTATGGCAATTCCTATCCCGCCACGGCGGCCAACGGTCAGTATGTCTTCTCCGGCCTGTCGGAAAACACGCAGTATACTATCACCGTCACGGCGGCCGACGGCCACCGCCTGAGCAGCCGCGGCGTCAGCACCCTCTCCGTCACGACGCCGGAGGCCACGGAGATCACGGATCTGACCGCCTCGCTCGGCGATGCCGACGGCAGTGTGGTGCTGAGCTTCAGCGCCAACGGCCCGACGCCTGCCCAGTGGACCGTGTCCTATGCGGCGGGCGACGGCCAGAAGCAGTCGCAGCAGTTCACCGGCAATACCGTCACGGTCACCGGCCTGACGCTGCAGCAGAATTACACGTTCACGCTCGAGGGAACGGATACCGTCTTCCTCACCGGCACGACGACGACGGAGTTCACGCCCATCCCCGTTGTGAAGGTCGATAAGCTGAATGTCAGCAGCATCGAGGGAAACACCGTCACCGTGACATGGGAGACGGGCGAAAACATTCCCGCAGGCTGGACGGTCACCTGCGAGGCACGTCAGTTTACGACGGTCACGCAGACCGTCACGGAGAGCAGCTGCGTCTTTGAGCTGCCCGACCTCAAGCGCGATTATACCTTCACCGTCTCGGCCGAGGGCATGCCCGCGCCCGCCGTGCTCACGCTGCCCGCCAACCCGCTCGTTGTGACGGGTCTGCAGGCCACGGCCAATGAGGACGGCACCATCACCGCCTCGTGGCAGACGGCCTCCGGCGCGCCCGCCGGCGGCTGGTATGTGACCTACGGCGTGCCGACGAGCAATCACGAGCCGCGTCTGCAGGAGTGCACGGAAAACTCCGTCACGCTCAAGGGCCTCATCCCCGATGCGGATTACACGATCTCCCTGACGCCTGCAGACGGTGCGGATGTGTTCGGCACGGTCGAGGCCAGCGCCAGAACGCCGTCCGGCGGCCGCTTCGACCGCTACGGCGCAACGCCCTCCACGACCTATATTTCCCTGTGGGAGACGCCGGCGGAGGTCAACTGGGATTACCGCTCCCTGACGACGTCCAAGACCTCCTTCTCGGCGGACGAGGACATCGCCCTGTGCCTGGAGCTGACGCGCAAGGAGGACTCCGACGACGAGATCACCCTGCTGTATGTCATCCGCAATGCCAACGGCGAGCCCGTGAGCGATGCCTCGGCGCAGCTCACCTGGGACCAGATGTGGCATGAGCGCCGCCATACCAGCACGATCCCGAATCCGGGCGCGGCAGGGGAGTACACGCTGGAGGTCTATGTGAACCGCCAGCTGCTGAAATCCATCGATTTCGCGATCTCCTGATTCTCTTTCGTTAACTATCCGGCCGGAGCAGGAAACCCCGGCCGGGAGTATAAAAATTTTATTAAGACGGCTCTGCCGTCCAAAGCGAGGAGGCAAATAATGCAAAACTGGTTTGTTGTAGTCATGGGACTGGTGACGGTGTTCGTCGTCCTGATCCTCATCATCGGACTGTGCTGGCTGCTGGGTCTGGCATGCCGCGGCAGCTCGAAGAAGGAGGAACTGCAGGCCGCTGCCGCTGCTGCGCCTGCTCAGGAAAGCAGCATTCCCAACCGCGCAGAGTTCCTTGCCGCAGTTTCGGCAGCCATTGCCGAGGCAAGCGGTACGGATGCATCTGCGATCCGCATTCTTTCCGTCAAGAAGCTGTAAAAACATATTGAGAAAGGTGAACAAGAAGTATGAAAAAGTATCGTGTGAACGTCAACGGCTCCCTCTATGAGATCGAGATCGAAGAAATGGCTGCTCCCGCGAAGATGAGCGCCGCCGCTCCTGCCGCCGCTCCTGCTGCCGCTCCCGCCGCCGCTCCCGCTCCTGCCGGTGCAGGCGCTCAGGTCAAGGCTCCGATGCCCGGCACCATTCTGGATGTCAAGGTTCAGGCCGGTCAGTCCGTGAAGAAGGGCGACGTTCTCGTCATTCTGGAAGCCATGAAGATGGAGAACGAGATCTGCGCTCCCTCCGACGGCAAGATCACCGGTGTGAACGTCCGCAAGGGCGACTCCGTCGAGACTCAGGCTCTCCTCTGCACCATCGCGTAAGCGGGTAAGGAGATGCCGTATGTTCAAGAAAAAGAATAAGAACCTGCACCGCGCACTCATTGCGCTCATGGTGCTGGGGCTTCTGGTGTGCCTGTGCTTCACCCTCGCCTCCGCCGCCACCGCTGAGCCGGACTCCTCGTCAGCCGCGGAGACCACCGCTGCAGAGGAGCAGGGCGCACAGTCCAATACGGAAGCAATGACGAATTTCCTGAATCAGGCTGGCATCGCCACCCTGATCCACAATGCGGACTGGAAATCGATCGTCATGATCCTCATTTCCTTCGTCCTGATGTATCTGGCCATCGGTAAGGGCTTTGAGCCGCTGCTGCTCCTGCCGATCGCCTTCGGTATGCTGCTGACGAACCTGCCCGGCGCAGGTATGTTCCACTCCGAGATCTTCGAGGGCGGTCATATCCACTGGGACCTCATCAAGAACGGCGTCACGCTCTCGAATGGTGCGAATGAAGCCGCCGGCCTCATCGACATCCTCTACCTCGGCGTAAAGCTGGGTATCTACCCCTGCCTGATCTTCATCGGTGTCGGCGCCATGACGGACTTCGGCCCGCTGATCGCCAACCCGAAGAGCCTGCTGCTCGGCGCTGCCGCACAGCTCGGTATTTTCATCGCCTACCTCGGCGCGCTCGGTCTGAGCAAGCTGGGTATCCCGGGCCTTGAGTTCACGCAGAAGATGGCTGCCTCCATCGGCATCATCGGCGGCGCGGACGGCCCCACCGCAATCTATGTCACGTCCCGGCTGGCCTCCGAGCTGCTCGGCCCGATCGCCATTGCCGCTTATTCCTACATGGCGCTCGTCCCGGTCATCCAGCCGCCCATCATGCGCGGCCTGACCACGAAGAAGGAGCGCATGATCCGCATGGACGCCCTGCGTACGGTTTCCAAGAAGGAAAAGATCGTTTTCCCGATTGCCGTCACCGCGTTCGTCGCTCTGCTCGTTCCGAGCGCAGCTCCGCTGGTCGGCAGCCTGATGCTCGGCAACCTGTTCCGTGAGTGCGGCGTGGTCGACCGTCTGTCCAAGACCGCGCAGAACGAGCTCATGAACATCGTCGTCATTTTCCTCGGCGTCTCCGTCGGCGCTACGGCGAAGGCAGAGTCCTTCCTCAGCCCGATGACGCTCGGCATCCTCGCCATGGGCATCGTCGCCTTCATGTGCGGCACGGCCGGCGGCGTCCTGCTTGCCAAGTTCATGAACATTTTCCTGCCGGAAGGCAAGAAGATCAACCCGCTCATCGGCTCTGCCGGTGTTTCCGCTGTTCCGATGGCTGCGCGTGTCTCCCAGAAGGAAGGCCAGCGCGAGGATCCCAGCAACTTCCTGCTCATGCACGCCATGGGCCCGAATGTTGCCGGTGTCATCGGCTCCGCCGTCGCCGCGGGCGTGTTCATCGCCCTGTTCGGCTGATAAGGAGGTATGTCCGTTATGGAAAAGAAGAATCCGCTGCGAATTACAGAAACCATCCTCCGTGACGCGCACCAGTCTCAGGCTGCCACGCGTATGCGCATCGAGGATATGCTCCCTGCCTGCGAGCTCCTGGACAACATGGGCTACTGGTCGCTGGAGTGCTGGGGCGGTGCGACGTTTGACGTCTGCATGCGCTTCCTGAACGAGGACCCGTGGGAGCGCCTGCGCACCCTGAAGGCCCACATGCCCAAGACGAAGCTGCAGATGCTCTTCCGCGGCCAGAACATTCTGGGCTACAAGCACTATGCCGACGATGTCGTCGAGGAATTCTGCCAGAAGTCCATCGAAAACGGCATCGATGTCGTCCGCGTCTTCGATGCGCTGAACGACATCCGCAACCTGCGCAAGGCTGTTGAGTCCGTGAAGAAGTACGGCGGCTGGGCCGAGGTTGCGCTGAGCTACACCGTCAGCCCTGTGCATAACGACGATTACTTCGTCGGCCTCGCCAAGGACCTCGAGAAGATGGGCGCAGATTCCATCTGCATCAAGGATATGGCGAACCTGCTGCTGCCGCTGCACGCCTATGACCTCGTGCGCAAGCTGAAGGACAGCGTCTCCGTGCCCATCCACCTGCACACGCACAACACGGCCGGTACCGGCGACATGGTCAACCTCATGGCCTGTCAGGCCGGTGTGGACATCGTGGACTGCGCGCTGTCTCCGCTTGCCAACGGCACGTCCCAGCCCGCAACCGAGTCCCTCGTGGCGACGCTGCAGGGCTCCGACCGCGACACCGGGCTGGACCTCGGCAAGCTGAACGAGGCCGCCACGCACTTCCGCAAGGTCGCCGACAAGCTGAAGAAGGAAGGCTTCCTCGATCCGAAGGTCCTGCAGGTCGATACGAAGGCCCTGATGTATCAGGTCCCCGGCGGCATGCTCTCGAACATGCTCGGCCAGCTCAAGCAGGCAGGCCAGGAGGATCGCTATTACGACGTGCTGGCTGAGGTGCCCCGTGTCCGCAAGGACTTCGGCTATCCTCCGCTCGTCACCCCGACGAGCCAGATCGTCGGCACGCAGGCCGTTATGAACATCGTCGCCGGTGAGCGCTACAAGATGGTCCCGAAGGAATCCAAGGGCCTGCTCCGCGGCGAGTACGGCAAGCTGCCGGGCAAGGTGAATGAGGAAGTCCGCCGCAAGTGCATCGGCGATGACAAGGTCATCACCTGCCGCCCGGCCGACCTGCTCAAGCCGGAGCTGCCGCAGTACCGCGAGGAGTCCAAGGACATCGCCCGCTGCGAGGAGGACGTTCTGTCCTACGCCCTGTTCCCGCAGGTCGCTCGCAAGTTCATGGAAGCCCGCAACAACCCGAAGCCCGCAGAGCCCGAGAAGAAGGCCGCCGATCCCAATGCGGTCCGCGAGCTCTATGTCGAGGACCTCGGCAGATAAGCCAACAACAAACAGCAAAGGACCCTCCCGCCGCCCGGCGGGAGGGTCAGACTGTCAAAAAACTGCCCAGCTGAAAGTTTCGGAGGGAAGAAAAGTGTGAAAGGAAACCGTCAGGGTGTCCTTTCACGTTAAATAACCCGCCGCAGCGGCAGGATTGCAAAATAAGTACTACAGAAATTCATTTTGCAATCCTGAAAGCAGCTTGGCGAAAAATCCCGAAGGGACTTTTTTGACAAGCTGAAGACCCTCCCGCCGCCCGGCGGGAGGGTCTTCGTTTATGTCCCCTGAATTTCGATGATCACATATTCCGACCGGCAGCCGGTCTTGAACAGGATGGCCCAGTCCGAAATGCCGGACGTGACGAGGAAGTCCGTATCCCCGCGCCGCTCCTGCCCGTAGACGGCATCGTCGCCATGCAGGTGGAACCAGCGGATGAGCTGCACAAGGGGGATGAGCTGCCCGCCGTGGGTGTGGCCGGAGAGCACGAGATCGACGCCCGAGGCCGCCTCGGCATCATAGTCATGCGGCTGATGGTCCAGCACGATGGAGTAGCGCGCCGTATCCAGCCCCCGTGTCAGCTCAGCCATGGATGCGCGGCCGCCGCCGAGGCCCAGCTCCTCTGAGGCGTCCTGCCGGCCGATGAGCCAGAAGGCATCGCCGATCGGCACGATCTCGTCCTCCAGCACATGCACGCCGTTTGCCGTCAGTTCGGCGGCGAGGTCGTCGCCCGTGAAGCCGCGGGTGCACTTGCTGTCATACAGGCCCTTGTCATGATTGCCAAAGACGTAGTAGACCGGCATATCCAGCTGCCCGAGCGCCCTGCAGGCGGCGAGCATGTCGTCCTTCTCCGTATCCTCGTCGACAAAGTCGCCCGCGATCACGAGCAGGTCGGGCTTCTGCGCCGCGATGCGGTCCAGCTCGCGGGCAAAGCCGTCTGCGTGGAACGTGGTGCCCATGTGGGAATCGGCGATGAGCGCGACGCGGAGCGTGCCGACGGGCTTGTCCGTATGAATGATGTAGTTTGTCTGCCAGACGTGGTGCGCCTGCACCCAACCGGCCGAAAGATAGGCGACTGTGAGCAGCAGGGCCGTGAGCCCGGCGTAATACCGCCGCCACGGCTTGCCGTGCAGCTGCTTCAGCAGGGCGAACAGCGCGTCGCTCAGCAGCCAGAACAGCGCCAGATGGAGCAGGCAGATGATGGCGTTCATATAGCCCCACGCCAGCCAGATCGCGGCAGAAGGAAGCAGCACAGCCAGCACGGAGATCACCCAGCTCCAGCCATGCCTGCCGCGGGCCAGCGCCAGCGAGAATCGGAAGCGGTGCACGCGCGTGACAAGGTAAAAAAGCGCAGAAAATCCAGCCAGCACCAGACCGATCAGGATCAGAAGCCTGGGGATCATGCGCCCGCGCCCCCGTTCTGCACGAGAATGTCCTCTGCCGTCAGCATGGGGTATCGGCGCAGCGCCGTGCCGTCCAGCGGCTCGCGGTGCAGGTCGACGGCTGTGATGCGGCGGTTGCCGTAGGTCGTGTAGTAATAGATGCCGCGCGCGGCATTCCAGCACGAGGTGTAGATCGTGCGCTCAAATTCTCCCGGTGCGACCTCGCAGCAGCCGCGCGTCTGCGAGACCGTCTCCATGATGTGGAAAAACTGCCCGACGCAGTCGGCCTCGCTCTCGCCGCAGACGGAGTGGAGCTTCGTGAAGGCGGCGCGGACAAAGCGCGAGCCGGAGGACAGGTCGCCCGGCAGACCGAGCGCACCCATGCCGCGGCTGTAGGCCTGCAGCGGCACATCCGGCGCAAAGGTATTCTCCGGCTGTCTTGGCGACAGATGCATATAGTTGTTCAGCGCGAAGAGCTGCTGCGGGAACGGTGGGTTATTCGTCAGCACGCCGACAGGATTTTCGTAAATTTGCAGCCCCGCAGCAGTCGGCTCCAGCGTGAGTGCACCGGTGGTGTCCGCCAGCAGCCAGTGCAGCTGGGCGGCAGGGAAGTGCGGGCTGAACGGCGTTCCCGTCAGGTTGACGGCCTGCAGCAGCTGCCGGGCCTCCGCCAGCGTGGCGCACTGCCGCAGCAGCCATGGGATGAATTCGAACTGCGCCACGTTCTGCCGCCCGTCCTGCGGCGCGGCATAGTGGGCGTTGCCGACGAAGTTCAGCCCGGCAATACCGAGGCCTTTTTCATTCACGGCATCGTAATACAGCGGATAGCCGTCCGCCACATGGGCCGTGCCGAGGATGGCATAGCCCTGCTCCGAGCCGCCGCCGTGGCGGAAGCGGAGCGGGAACCGGCGGGGAAGCATGACGATCTCCTCGCCATAGGATGCCTCGTAATCCAGCGAGCGGCCCATATAGAGCTCACGCGGCTGATAGGTGATTGCAGTGCACATAATACCTCCTGATAATATGAAGCCGCTGCAGAACGGCTTGCTCTGCAGCGGTATCGGTTCAATCCTCTGCGGCCAGCAGGACGATGCACTCCGCTGCCTCCTTCACCGGAGCGGAGAGCGTGAAGGCGTAGATCCCGCTGCAGTCCGCCAGAAGCTTTGGCAGCGCTTCCGCCGGCAGGCGATATGCGGCGCGGACGTCCTCCGGCCAAAGCCCGGCCGTCTCGCTCCAGCTGACGCGCTCCTCCTCGGACAGCAGCTCGCTGCTCTCCGGCAGAACGTCGGCGTGCGCGCCCTTCAGCACGACGAGCAGCGGCTCCGCGGCGGTTCCGTCGTATGCGGCCGCTGCGTCGTCCGTATCCGCAGCCTTGCACTCGGGCGCCCCAACACCGGATGTTGCGGCGTCGTGGTAAAATGACGTGACATTGCCGCTGTATCCCATCACGACGTCGCCGTGAGCGGCAGTAGCGGCAGTATCGTTGGACTTCTGCTGCGCAAAGCCCTTCAGCGGACCGAGCAGAGTGAAGACGACCAGCGCGGCAGCGGCAAGGCCTGTGGCAAGCCCGCCCCAGTAGGCGCGGCTCGGCTTTTTGACCGGCCGCTGCGGTGTTTTGGCGGCTGCCAGAATGGAGGCTGTCAGCCCGGCGGGAGGGACGGCGGTGTCTGCCCGCAGCAGACGGTCCCCGCGTTCAAAGGCCTGCAGCCGTGCGCGGCAGTCTGCACACTGCGCCAGATGCGCCTGCAGCCGCTGCTCTTCCTCCGGCGAGTTTTCGCCGTCGAGATGTCCGCTCAAAAGTGGAAGATAATCGTTACAGTTCACGGCCCCGACCTCCTTTCTGCGGATTAGACGAGGCGGCGGCCGCTTTGTTCCCGCTCTGGGACAGCTTTTTTCGCAGCTGGTCGCGGGCGCGGGCGAGGCGGGATTTGACCGTTCCTTCCCGCACGCCAAGCACAGCGGCGATGTCCGTATAGCTCAGGTCATTTTCCACGCGCAGCGACAGGATCAGCCGCTGCTCCGGGGCCAGCAGGTCCATGGCGGCCCGCAGCTCCTCCCGCTCCTCGCGCGCAAGCAGCTCCTCCTCCGGCAGCTTGGCCGGGTCGGGTGCATCGAGGGTATATTCCTCCCCGTCGGCGTCCAGCCCGGAGATGGGAACGACCAGGTGGCGGCGCGCAGCACGCAGAAAGTCGATGCAGACGTTGGACGTCAGCCGGAACAGCCAGGTGGACAGGCTGGAATCGGCCTGAAAGCTGCCAAGCCCGCGCCACGCGCGCAGGAAGGCCTCCTGCGTCATATCGGCGGCATCCTCCGGATTGCCGGTCATGCGCAGCGCGAGCCGGTAGATGGCGGGCTGATGCGTCGTGACGAGCTGCTCAAACGCCGCCATATCGCCGTCGGCTGCCAGCCGGATCATGTGCTTTTCGTCGATGGGGATCACCTCAGATCACGCTTGATCTCTTTTGCCAGACGTTCTATGTCGGAAAAGGCGGAAATGTTGGAGATTTGTTCCTTATAAAATCCGCTGTGCGGCACGCCGCGCAGGTACCATGCAAAATGCTTGCGCGCCTCGAGGCAGGCAATATGCTCGCCCTTGTCCTCGAGCGCCAGTGCGAATTGCTGCAGGGCCGTGTCCACGCGGTCGGCGAGCGGCGGCAGCTCCGGGGGTGTCTTACCGCGCAGGCCAGCGCGCAGCCGCTCGAAAAGCCACGGGTCGCCGAAGGCGGCGCGTCCCGCCATGAATAGCGAAGCGCCGCTGTGCGCCCGGCAGCGCAGAAGCTGCTCGGGGTCGGAGATATCGCCGTTTGCGATAACGGGGATGGAGACGGCGCGCACGACCTCGCCGATGGCGTCCCAGTCTGCGCGGCCGGAATAGAGCATGGCCTTCGTGCGGCCGTGGACCGTGATAGCGGCTGCACCGTTTTCCTCCGCCGCGCGGGCCAGCGCGACGGCGCTCGGGCAGCTCCGGTCCCAGCCAAGGCGGGTCTTTACGGTCACGGGGACGGAAACGGCGTCCGCCACGGCGCGGATGATGCGCCCGGCCAGCGGGATGTCGCGCATGAGGGCGCTGCCGTCGCCGTTGTTGGCGATCTTCGGCATGGGGCAGCCCATATTGATGTCCAGAAAGTCGCACCCGCTGATGCCGACGGCGATCTGCGCGGCCTCGGCCATCATGGCCGGGTCGTTGCCGAAGATCTGCGCGCCGCACAGCGAGCCCTCGTTCCGGCGGAGCAGGCCGCGGCTCTTGCGGTCCTGATAGACGAGCGCGCGGGAGGAGACCATCTCCGTTACGGTCACGTCCGCGCCATGCTGCGCGCAGACCGTGCGGAAGGCGTAGTCCGTTACGCCGGCCATCGGTGCGAGAAAAAGCGGCGTATCGCCGGAAAACAGCTGCATGGGTCCATCCCTCCTGACCCATACTGTACCATAAAGCGCGAAAAAAAGCAACTCTGCCCGTTCGTCTTTTTGAGCGGGCGGAGAAGCCTCAGGGCAGCACCACATCATTCGGCGAGAGCATTCGGCTAGAGATTTTTTGTCGAGACAAGGCTTGAAAAGTGCAGATGTACTTTGTGTACCCGCAAGGGGCATGCCGCATCCGTAAGGCGGCAAAGCCGCCAACGGCTGCGCAATACCTCAAACTTTTCAAGCCGATGGATCGGCGAAAAATATCCGGCGAAGGCCGAAGACGCAATGATGCGGCGCTGCCTTAGAAGATCAACACGCAGGAGAGCCACGCCAGCCCCACAGATGCCGCGCCCATCGCGGCGTACAGGAGAGCCGGGATGCGGCGGTGCGGGCGTGCGGACGGCGGTGCGGCGGCAAGGCGGCGGGCCTCCTCCAGGAGGGCCTGCTCCGTCACACCGTGCTGCTCGAGCGCCTCCTCACGCAGCAGAAAAATAGCCTGCTCAAACAGGTCGGACTCCTGCGGCCGCACCACGAGGACCTGCCGCGTCGTTCCCTTGACCATTACGCTCCCTCCCTTAGCCGGACATTGTCCGGTATCTGGAGAGATTCTACCCGCCCGAAGTGGGTCATAAACGGCTGTCGATAAAAAATTTTTATAAAAAATTTGAAAAAAGTGTCAGGAATCCGTTTCTGGTGAAATATAGGAGTGAAGGGAGGCCGCAGCAAGGCGGAATAGCCTGCAGGAAAGAACGACTCCGCAGGAAGAACCCTTTATGAATTGAAAGAAAGGACAGATTATCATGAAAGGAAAACGATTTCTTCTGCTTTTGCTCGTTTTCGCATTATCAGTCTCTTTGCTTGGCTGTGGAGAAATGTCTGACGCAGAGGTGCAGCTGCGATACGGTCTGAGGATGTTCTTCAATCGGTTTAATTCGTTCCAGCCAACTAGCTTTTACGGTTTCTCTGGAAATGATCTGGATAATCTGCAATGGGGCGCGGAGCAGCTCAGGGCCGGCATGGAGGAAAACACGGCCCTGCTTCAGAAATACCCAAACGCTTATGCGTCCCTTCAGCTGCTGGTTCAGATCCCGACTGTACTGAGATCCCTGTACGAGGCAGCAGGGACGGAAAAGCTTACCTTTGGCGACCTCCCCCCCGCGTTGCAGGCATGCCTGTACGATGTGAACATCCTGCTGTATCCGTGCCTGTTTGCCTGGACCGAAAGTGACGGCTCTTCCGTGATGGGCCTGTTTGCCCTGATGGAGTCCTCGGGCAGCGCGATCAATTTCATGGATCGCAATGTCGTCTCCCGCCAGGGAATCGAGTGGCCGGAGCCGATAGACTGGACACCGCCGGATGTTTGATCCCGGTACATAGCAAAAAGCTGCCGCAGAGCGTTTTGATATGCTCTGCGGCAGCGATTCTTTATGCCTGTTCGCCGGACTCGGAGGGGTCGATGACGGAATCATCGTGGAAGACCCAGTCCTGCACGTTCAGAATGTCGTAGGTCGAGGGAGTGCGGCGGATGACGATCTTCGAAAGACCGGCGTTGATGATCATCCGGCGGCACATCGGGCAGGGGAGCAGGTCAGGGATCAGCTCGCCCGTGGCGACGTCGCGCCCGGCCAGATAGATCGTGCCGCCGATGCACTCGCTGCGCGCGGCGGAGATGATGGCGTTCATCTCGGCGTGGACGCTGCGGCAGAGCTCATAGCGCTCGCCGGCGGGGATGCCGAGCCGTTCGCGGATGCAGTAGCCGAGGTCGATGCAGTTGCTGCGGCCGCGCGGTGCGCCGTTGTAGCCCGTGGAAACGATCTCGTCGTTGCGGACGATGAGCGCCCCGGAGTGAGAGCGGCTGCAGGTAGAACGCTCCAGCACGGTCTCCGCGATGTCGAGGTAATAGCTTTCCTTATCGATGCGCCCCATGGCAGTGGCCTCCAATGATCGGAACATTGCCATTATTATACACCCTGCAGGAAAAAACTGCAAGCATTTTTCCGAAAAACGCGCCATTTTTGGCGAAAAAACAGCTCAAAAATGGGAGTTTTGCTCCACCAGATGAAAAATAACCGGTGAAGACCGAGGCTGCAATGGAGTGATGCTGCTTTAGAGCATACATTTTCCGCGGTGCAGATACTGCCCATTACGGTCGTGGAGAATTTTGCCCTCCCGGACGACGCAGGTGCCGTGCAGGTAGACCTCTGCGATATGGCCCGCGATCTGCGTGCCCTCATAAGGGGCATAGTCGACGTTTGCCGCCTGATCGGCTGCGGTGATGCAGCTCGTGCCGCGCGGGTCATATACGACGATGTCCGCGTCCGCGCCCGGCTGCAGTACGCCCTTGCGGGGGAAGAGACCGTAGAGCTTCGCGGGCGTTTCGGCCAGCACATCGGCCATGCGCTCGGCCGTGATGCGGCCTGCTGCGACGCCGTAGGTGAACAGCAGTGTGCCGCGCGTCTCCACGCCGGGCATGCCGCCGGGAATTTTCGTGAAATCGCCGCGCCCGGCGTCCTTCTGCGCGAGGGTGAAGCTGCAGTGATCCGTCGAAACGGTCTGGATCTCGCCGTCGGCCAGCGCCTTCCACAGGCGCTCGTTGTCGAGCTTCTTGCGCAGCGGGGGCGCGCAGACATAGCGTGCGCCTGCAAAGTCCGGCAGGCTGTAGCGTGAGTCGTCCAGCAGCAGGTAGTGCGGGCAGGTCTCCACAAAGACCTTCTGCCCGAGGCCGCGCGCGGCCTCGACCTCGCGCAGGGCTGCCGCCGTGGACAGGTGGACGATCATGACGGGCACATCGGCCACGCGTGCCAGCTTCAGCAGACGGCCGACGGCCTCGGCCTCGGCCTCCGCCGGGCGGCAGAGGGGGTGAGACGCCGGGGAAAGCGCGCCTGCCGCTTTCTTTTCGGCGATGAGCGCGTCGATCATGCCGGCGTTCTCGCAGTGCACGCCGACGATGCCGCCGAGACGCTTCATCTCGCGCAGGGCGTGGAACATGGCCTCATCGCCGATCATCATCGCGGGATAGGTCATGTACATTTTGAAGGAGGAGATGCCCTCGTCGAACATCTGGGGCAGCTCGGCGCGGATGCCGTCGTTCCAGTCGTCGATGGTCATGTGGAAGCCGTAGTCGCAGCCGGTCTTCCCATCTGCCTTCTCATGCCAGCGGGCAAGGCCGGTGTGGAGCGTTTCGCCCTTGTTCGGGCAGGCAAAGTCGATGACGGTCGTCGTGCCGCCGCGCAGGGCGGAGCGGCCGCCGGTGTAGAAGTCGTCCGCTGTGACGGTGTTGCAGACCTCGAGGTCGAAGTGTGTGTGCGCGTCGAGAAAGCCGGGGAACAGCAGCTTGCCGCTGACGTCGATCACCTCGGCCTCCGGGCAGGAAAGCGCCTCGCCGACGGCCTCGATGTGTTCGCCGTCGATGAGCAGATCGGCTTTCCGGCAGCCGGAAGCGCCGACGATCACGCCGCCTTTCAGCAGCTTTTTCATACGAATCCACTCCTTTTTGTTGATTCGGCCACCCCGCATCATTCCTCTTCGGCCTTCGGCGGATATTTTTCGCTGGTCCATCGGTTCGGAAAGTTTGACGTGCACAAAGCACGCCCGCACTTTCCAAACCTTGCCTCGACAAAAAATCTCTCGCCGGATGCTCTTGAGGAATGATGCGGGGCAGCCTGTGTATTTTTTAGAACGCCTGCCGGGCTGATACTATATTTTTATTCTATCACTGCGGCGGGGAAAAGGGAATCCCCTTTTTCTGCGGAAAATGCCGCCGTGGCGCGAATCGACGATTGACAGGGAAAGCGTCCAGACCGTATAATGGGGCTGTACCGGTTATCCAAAAAGGAAGGAGATATGTTCCATGCTGCAAATTGAACATCTGACGAAGACCTACGGCGAAAAGAAGGCCGTGGACGATCTGAGCCTGCACATCCTGCCCGGTGAAATTTACGGTTTCATCGGCCACAACGGCGCGGGAAAGACGACGACGCTGAAGTCCGTCGCCGGGATCCTGCGCTTCGACGCCGGAGAGATCCGCATCGATGGCACCTCCATCCACACGGACCCGCTGGCCTGCAAGCGGAAGCTTGCCTACATCCCGGACAATCCCGATCTCTATGACTATATGACGGGTATCCAGTATCTGAACTTTATTGCAAACATTTTCGGTGTCAGCGCGGCGGACCGGCAGGCGCGCATCCGCGAGCTTGCGGAGCGCTTTGAGCTGACGAACGATCTGGCCCAGCCCATCGCCGCCTACTCCCACGGCATGAAGCAGAAGCTGGCCATCATCTCGGCCTGGCTCCATGCCCCGCAGCTCGTCGTGATGGACGAGCCGTTCGTCGGCCTGGACCCGAAGGCCGCCCATCTGCTCAAGGGCATGATGCGGGAGCTGTGCGACCGCGGCGGCGCGATCTTCTTCTCGACGCATGTGCTCGAGGTCGCGGAAAAGCTGTGCGACAAGGTCGCTATCCTGCGTGCGGGCAAGCTCATCCGCTCCGGCACGATGGACGAGGTCAAGGGCGACGACTCCCTCGAGGAGGTCTTCTTGGAGCTGGAGGGCGAGACATGCTGAGCGCTCTCCTGAAAAAGCAGCTGCAGGAGATCTTCCGCAGCTACTTCTATAACGCCAAGCAGGGCAAGGCCCGCTCCCGCGTCTCGACGGTGGGCTATTTTGCCTTTTTTGCCGTGCTCATGGTCGGCGTGCTGGGCGGCATGTTCACCTATCTGGCGCATTCCCTGTGCGCGCCGTTCGCTGCAGCCGGGATGGAATGGCTGTATTTCACGATCATGGCCATGGTCGCCATCGTGCTCGGTGCATTCGGCAGCGTATTCAACACCTATTCGAGCCTCTATCTTGCCAAGGATAACGACCTGCTGCTGTCCATGCCGATCCCGGTGCGCACCATCCTGCTGTCCCGCCTGCTGAGCGTCTATCTCATGGGCCTGCTCTATTCCGGCGTTGTGCTGCTGCCTGCCATGATCGTCTATTGGGTCACGGTCTCGGCTGCGCCCGCCGCCCTTGCGGGCGGTCTGCTGCTGTTTGTCCTTGTCACGATCTTCGTGCTGACGCTCTCATGCGCGCTGGGCTGGGTCGTGGCGAGAATCAGCCTGAAGCTGAAGCACCGCAGCATCACGGTGGTACTGACGTCGCTGCTGTTCCTCGGCGCTTACTATTTCGTGTATTTCAAGGCGCAGAGCTTCCTCTCAGAGCTTGTGACGAACGCAGCCTACTACGGCGCGCAGATCCGCGGCAAGGCCTATCCGCTCTATCTGATCGGCCGTGCCGGGGCCGGCGACGGCCCTGCCATGGCGGTGGTCACCGCCGTGGTACTCGTTCTGTTTGTCCTGCTATTCTGGCTGCTGTCGCGCAGCTTCCTGCGCATCGCCACGGCAAGCGGCAGCACGGTGCGCCGTGTCTACCGCGAAAAGACCGCTGTGCAGCGCGGCGCGGGCACGGCCCTGCTTGCGCGGGAGCTGCGGCACTTCGGCGGCAATCCCAGCTATATGCTCAACTGCGGCCTCGGTATCCTGCTGATGCCGCTCGGCGGCACGGCCCTGCTATGGAAGCGCGATCTTCTGGATGTGCTGCAGCCTATGGTCGGCGGGCAGGGGATCGCGCTCATCCTGTGCGCGCTGGTGTGCCTGCTGGCGTCCATGAATCTCATGGCTGCGCCGTCCGTCTCGCTCGAAGGCAGAACGCTCTGGCTTGTGCAGTCTCTGCCGGTCCGGCCGTGGCAGGTCCTGCGGGCCAAGCTGCAGCTGCAGCTTGTGCTGACGGCCGTCCCCGCGCTGATCGCGGCGGTCTGCGCAGCCGTGGCTGCCGCGCGCCCGGTGGGAGAGACGCTCCTGCTGCTGGCCGTTCCGCTCGGCTATGTTCTGCTGCTGGCGCTGTTCGGCCTGTTTGCAGGCCTGAAGCTGCCGAACCTGACGTGGACGAATGAGATCACGCCCATCAAGCAGGGCGGCAGCGTCATGCTGGCCCTGTTCGGCGGCTTCGTCTATGCGGGCCTTCTGCCGCTGGCCTATTTCCTCGGGGCAGACGCCCTGGGCCTTTCTGCCTGCCTTGGAATTTATCTCGGCCTGACGCTGGCGCTTGCTGCCGTGCTGTATGTCTGGCTGCGCAGGCGCGGCGCGGCCGTGTTCGCGGCTCTGTAACAAAAAGGAGAGAGTATGAACGATATTCTGGAGGTCCGACACCTCGTCAAGCGCTTCGGCGATGTGACGGCGGTGGACGATCTGAGCTTCCGCGTGCGCGAGGGCGAGCTGTTCGCTTTCCTCGGTGTGAACGGCGCGGGAAAATCCACGACCATCCACATTCTCTGCGGCCAGCTGGCCCGCGACGGCGGCAGCGTGCGCGTCTGCGGCGCAGACCCGGACGAAGCGCCGGAGCAGCTCCGCCGGAGCCTCGGCGTGGTGTTCCAGAGCTCCGTGCTGGATCAGGCGCTGTCCGTGCAGGAGAATCTGCGCAGCCGCGCGGCGCTTTACGGCATCCGGGGCACGGCATTTTCCCGCCGTCTTGCGGAGCTGACGGACCTGCTGGAGCTGGGCGAGCTGCTGCGCCGCCCCGTCGGCAAGCTCTCGGGCGGCCAGCGCCGCCGCATCGACATCGCCCGCGCCCTGCTGCACCGGCCGCGCCTGCTTATTCTGGATGAGCCGACGACGGGCCTTGATCCGCAGACGCGCAGTCTGCTGTGGCAGGTCGTGGCAGGCCTGCGGCAGGAGGAAAATCTGACGGTCTTCCTCACCACGCATTATATGGAGGAGGCTGCGGACGCGGGCTACGTTGTCCTGCTCGACCACGGCAGGATCGCGGCGGAGGGCACGCCGCTGCAGCTGAAAAACGCCTATGCGCACGATACGCTCACCCTCTACGGCGTGGGTGAGGCGGACGTGCGGCGGCTCGGCCTGCCGTATGCGCCTGCGGAGCAGGGCTGGCGCGTCACCGTGCCGGACCCGGCTGCCGCTGCGGAGCTCATCCGGCGGGAACCGGCGCTGTTCCGCGATTTTGAGCTGACCAAGGGACGGATGGACGATGTGTTCCTCGCCGTCACGGGCAAAAAGCTGGCGGGAGGTGCGGAGAAATGACCGGACTCGGTGCGCTGATCCGGCGCAACAGCAAGCTGTATTTCAAGGATAAGGGCATGTTCTTCACCTCACTCATCACGCCGATGATCCTGCTGGTGCTCTATGTCACCTTCCTCAGCCGGACGTATGAGGATTCGTTCCGCTCTGCCCTTGCGGCAGCCGGGGCACAGGTGGAGGACTCGCTCCTGCATGGCTGTGTCGGCGGGCAGCTCATCTCGTCGCTGCTGGCCGTCAGCTGTGTGACGGTGGCCTTCTGCTCGAACCTCACCATGGTGTTCGATAAGGTCTCCGGTGCACGGAACGACCTGACCGTTTCGCCGGTTCGGCCCGCTGTCCTCTCGTTGAGCTATTATCTGGCGACGTTCTGCACCACGCTGCTCATCAACGGCATCGCTGCGGCCGCCTGCTTCGGTTATCTGGCGCTGACGGGCTGGTATCTGAGCGCTGCGGACGTGCTGCTCGTGCTGCTGGACGTGGTGATCCTGGTGCTGTTCGGCACGGCGCTGTCGTCTTGCATGATCTTCCCGCTTTCGACGAACGGGCAGGCCAGCGCGGTCGGAACGATCGTGAGCGCGGGGTACGGCTTTGTCTGCGGGGCCTATATGCCCGTTTCGAGCTTCTCGCCCGTGCTGCAGAAGGTCATCGCCTTCCTGCCGGGGACGTATGGGACCGCTCTGCTGCGCTGCCATGCGATGCGGGGCGTGTTTGCGGAGATGCGCCGCATCGGCTTCCCGGCGGAGGCCGTTTCGGGCATCCGTGACAGCGTGGACTGCAATCTCTATTTCTTCGGCCATGCCGTAAGCACCGGCGCGATGTATGCCATCATGCTGGGGAGCATCGCCGCGCTCATCGGCCTTTACGTCCTGCTGAACCGCCCGGGACACGGAGGAAAGCGCCATGGGTAGAGCCTCCACCAGACAGAACAAGACGCCCTATCAGCTGGCCCGCGAGGAGCTGGGCCTTTCCCGCGAGCGGGCAGCGGAGCTGCTGGAGACCATCCCGGCAGAGCGCATCGAGCGCATCGAAAGCGAGCGCTCCCTGCCGCGGCCGGACGAGGTGCTGCGCATGGCGCAGCGGTATAAGAAGCCGTCGCTCTGCAATGCCTACTGCGCCCGCGTCTGCCCCATCGGGCAGGAATATGTGCCGGAGATCAAGCCGAAGGAGCTTCCGGCCATCGTGCTCGAGATGCTGGCGACCCTCAACACGCTCGACCGTGAGCGCGGCTGCCTCATCGATATCTCGGCCGATGGCAGCATCGATCCGGACGAGCTGGCGGATTTCCTGCGCATCCAGCGGGAGCTGGAGCAGATCTCCCGGACCGTGGAGGCCCTGCAGCTCTGGGCGGAAAAAATGATGGCCGACGGCCGCATTGACCGTGCGGCCTATACGCGGGAGATCTCCGCAGCGGGAGAAAAATAGCGGGTGTTAATTTGTACATTTGAGCCTTTATTTTCTGCGCCCGGCCTGATAAAATAAGACCATACACAGCGGATCCGTAAAACCCACCCAGATACAGAAAAGGAGAGTAACAATGATTATTTTTATGTTCGGCATCGTGCTTACCATCGTGCTTTTCATTGCCATGGGCTTTGTCCGCGGCGAGGGCATGAGCTGGAGAGTCAACAAAAAGCAGCTGCTGGCGCTGGTCGGTGTGCTCGTCATCGTGTTTTCGTGCTATGTCTCCATTCCGGCAGGCCACACCGGCGTTGTGACGACGTTCGGCAGCGTGGAGAACTACACGCTCGAGGCCGGCATGCACTTCAAGCTCCCGTGGCAGGAGGTCATCAAGATGGACAACCGCGTGCAGAAGAGCACGCAGGATATGTCCTGCTTCTCCTCCGACATTCAGGAGGTCAGCATGACCTACACCGTGAACTATCAGATCAGCAAGCAGGATGCCATGACGATCTATAAGACCATCGGCATCGGCTATTACGATACGGTCATCGCCCCGTGCATCACGGAGTCGGTCAAGATCGTCACGGCCCAGTATACGGCCGAGGACCTTGTCTCCAGCCGCAGCCTGATGGCCTCGCAGATCGAGGAGGTCCTGTCCCAAAAGCTGGCGGCCTACAATATCGAGCTGGTCGGCGCTTCCATTGAGAATATGGACTTCACGGACGCCTTTACGGATGCAGTGGAGGCCAAGCAGGTCGCCGAGCAGAACAAGCTCCGCGCCGAGACCGAGGCACAGCAGCGCGTTCTCGAGGCCAATGCCGCTGCGGAGATCAAGCGCATCGAAGCGGAGGCGGATGCCTATGAGCTGACGACTCGTGCCGAGGCCGAGGCCGAGGCGAACCGCAAGATCGCCGAATCCCTGACGGAGGCCCTCATCGCCTATACTTACGCGGAAAACTGGAACGGCGAGCTGCCGACATTTATGACGGGCGACGGCACGACGCTGCCGATGTTCGATATGTCGGCCCTGCTGAATGGCACGGCCGATAACGGAACGACTGCCGCGCAGCCTGCGGAATAACAGAGCAGAAAAAGTCCTGCCCGGAGTGAAAGCTCCGGGCAGGATCACTTTTTGTTGGGGGAGGGGGTTGTAGGGGAGCGGACAGCCGGGCCCGGAGACGCACCTGCAGTTGGTACAAGGCGGCGATAAAATGGTATGTACCAATTGCGTCTGTAGCGGCGCTCACTGCGCAGCCGTTGGCGGCTTTGCCGCCTTACGGATGCGGCGTGCCCCTTGCAGGTAGTGAGCGCCTTGTGCAGGGAAATTAAACTGTATAAGGGCACTGGTGCACCACTGCACCACCCTGATGTGTCATTCCGAGGAGCGAAGCGACGTGGGAATCTCGCAGGACAATGGCGGATAACAGGAAAGCCATCGGCGAAAACGTAACTGCCTTCCCGAGATTGCCACGTCGGCCTGCGGCCTCCTCGCAATGACAAATCTGGGGCCCTTGTGCCACAGAATCAGTGCGAGATAGTTGTCAGCCTCCATGGCGCTCGATGAGCGCCGCTACAATATTGTTTGAAATTATTTCCCTACCGGGGCGGGTTCGCGCTCCATGGCGGCGTGCTTGCGCGCCGGGCGGTAGCACAGCAGGGCAATGAAGATCATCAGCGCCGTGGCGGACAAGCTGACCGGATAGGACGTCATGATGGTCTGCAGCGTGGGGTGCTGCGGGAAGACAAAGTGGATCCAAGCGATGCGGATGCCGCATACGCCGAGGGCCGTGAGGGCGGCGGGCACGAGCGAGATGCCGAAGCCGCGCAGATAGCCGGACATGACCTCATACAGAAGCGAGAAAATATAGGCAAAGAACACGATCTTCAGCCGGTCATAGCCCAGCGCGACGACCTGCGGGTCGTTGTTGAAGATGGACAGCAGGAAGCGGCCCGTCAGCAGCACCAGCGCGACGGTCGCGCCGAGCGAAACGGCGTCCTCGATCAGGCAGAGGTACAGCGTTTTGCGGCAGCGGCGGATCTGGCCCGCGCCGTAGTTCTGGCCGACAAACGTCGTGCAGGCCTGATTATAGGAGTTCATCACGTCATAGGCGAAGACTTCGATGTTGTAGGCGGCGCTCGAGGCTGCCATAACGACCTTGCCGAGGCTGTTGATGGCGGATTGGATGACGATGTTGGAAATGGCGAACACCGCGCTCTGCAGTCCGGCGGGCAGGCCGATGCGCAGGATCATCCACAGACTGCGGCCGTCCATGCGCAGCCTGCGCGGCTCAAGGCGGATGCCCTTGCCGGAGCGCAGCAGGCGGCGGAACAGCAGAGCCGAGCTGAAGGCATTGGCGATGACGGTCGCGATGGCCACGCCGTTGACGGTCATATGGAGCACGGCTACGAAGAACAGATTCAGCAGCACGTTCAGCACGCCGGACATCGCCAACGCCACGAGCGGCACACGCGTCTCGCCGACGCTGCGGAAGATCGCCGCCTCAAAGTTATAAAGCAGGATGACCGGCATACCCATCAGGTAGATGCGCAGATACAGCAGCGCCTGCGGGAACACGTCGTCCGGCACATGCAGCGTGCGCAGCAGGGCGGCAGCGGCCAGCTCGCCGAGCGCGGCGACGACGATGCCGCCCAGCAGCGAGAATACGATGGACGTGTGCACGGCCTTCTGCACGGCCTCGCGGTCGCCGCGGCCGACGGCGTTTGCGATGACGACATTCGCGCCGAGGGCGATGCCGATGAACAGGTTGACGATGAGCGCGATGAGCGCGCTGTTTGCGCCGACGGCGGCGACGGCAATGGTCTTGTCCGCACCGGTGAAGTTGCCGACAACGGCAATGTCGGAGGCGTTGAACAGCTGTTCCAGAATGGCTGTTGCGGCGACCGGCAGGGCAAACTGCGGCAGCTTGCTCCAGATCGGGCCGTGGAGCATGTCGAGCCGCTTGCTTTCTGCGGATCTCATGTGGAATTTCTCCTCTCAATTCAAAAACATCTCGATTGCGGCCCTAGTATAGCGCAATCTGCCCCGCAGCGCAAACATTTTTCCGGCTTTTCCCAAACCTTGGAAGACTGCACGGGAACGGCCCGAAGAATGAGACCGTTCCCGTGCAGTTTGTTCAGGGGCTGTGGTCAGATGTCAGAGGAGCGCGGCAGAAATCAGTACACGCCAGGAATGCAGCGGATGAGCTCGTCAAATGCCTGCCGTTCTGTCTCTTGCATGCAGCATGGGAAATGAAATCGGGAAAAGGTTAGAAAATCATCATGAGAGTGCCCGCAACGATCAGCACGAGGCCGAGCGCGGCCTTTTTGGACAACCGCTCATGGAACACGACGGCGGAAAATGCGATGGAGACCAGAATGCTCAGCTTATCGATGGGCACGACCACGCTGGCAAGCCCGTCCTGCAGCGCCTTGTAGTAGCACAGCCACGAACCGCCCGTTGCAAGGCCAGACAGGCAGATGAAGCCGAGCTCCTTCTTCGGGACCTCCTTCAGCGTGTGCTGCTTGCCCTTGACGAACACAATGAGCCACGCCATCACGAGCACGACGCCCGTGCGGATGGCCGTGCCGAGGTTGGACTCCACGCCCTCGATGCCGACCTTGCCGAGGATGGAGGTCAGGCTGGCGAACACGGCGGAGAGGATGGCATAGACCAGCCAGCTCTTTCGTTCGGCCTTGTTTCCGGTGACTGCTTTTTTCTCGATCATCAGGAACGTGCCGATGGCGATGAGCACGACGGCCGCGCCCTTGAGCCAGGTGATGCCCTCGCCCAGGAAGAGGAACGCCAGCACGATCGTCAGGATGGTGCTCGATTTATCGATGGGAACGACCTTGTTCACGTCGCCGAGCTGCAGCGCGCGGAAATAGCACAGCCACGACGCGCCGGTCGCGAGGCCCGAGAGGATCAGAAAGACCCACGTCTTCGCGCTCAGGCCGGTGATGGTCGGCGCGGAGCCGACGATGGCCACCATCAGCCACGAAAACAGCAGGACCACGATCGTCCGGATGGCCGTGGCCGTGTCGGAATCCGTCTTCCGGATGCCGCATTTTGCCAGAATGGATGTCAGCCCGGCAAAAAGCGCCGAACCAAATGCAAACAGGATCCACATGACAATGCCTTCTTTCTATATTTTGTTTCACGCAGTGGATGAGAAAAGGTTGGCGGTTTTTTCGGAAGATTCTAATGAATCATGGTTCCATCAAAAATGTTGGGGGTCTGGCTCTCTTCCCGGCCCCGTTCTTGCGAAAAAAGTTGAGCATAGAGACAAAATCCTTTGAGTACACCACTACCACATCCAAAGGAGAGTCACTATGCCTAATTCAGACTATACAACAGAACTGCTCAATTTGGAAGAGGTAATCGTCAAAAAGTGCAAATTCCTACTGACGAAGTCTGCTTCTTTCTGGAGCAGCCCGGCCCGCTGGACACTCACGGATTGCGTGCACGACTACCGGATGCAGGAGAGACCGCTGTCCAACACCATCTACAACGCAGGATATGACGTTGACCGCGTGAACTTAGCCGCCGGGAGTGCGCATTTGACAAAAGCCGCGTAATAGGATAAACATCCCACACCGTGCGTTTCCAGGACGCATAGTGCGGGATGTTTTTGCGTTTTTGGGAAGATGGTTGCTGCACAAACGATTTAAGTTTTTAATTATCTGTTTCCGTTCCAACAATGACTTGTGAAGTTTCTTCGGTATTGGACTGGGCTGGATGAGCAGTGAGACCGGTAAAAGCAATTATGCCCAGGATGTACATCACAATAATGCCGCCGATAATAAAGGCGAATACTTTCCATACTCTCTTCGCCCGTCTGTTTTTGATAGCCAGCTGCTCGTTGATCCGCGAAAGCTGCTCTGCCAAAGCGTCGGGCTTCGCTTCTGCTTCAATTTTGGATCCGAGCAATCGGCTTACAGGGACATCCAAAATCTCCGCCAGCTTTATTAACAGATCCGAGTCGGGAACGGAAAGACCTTTTTCCCATTTTGAAACGGTCTGCCTCACGACATTCAATCGTGCTGCCAGTTCCTCTTGCGTGATTCCTTTTTCCTTACGAAGTGCTTTTAGGTTGTCTTGAAACATAGTGGCTTCCTCCTTTGCACTCTCATTATAGTGCGGAAGACTGCGTTGCCTCAAGCAACGCAGAATAACATTGAACCAAACCAAACTCTATCAAGTAGAATTATAGCAGAGACTTGTGAATAATTCCACCTCTACTCCGAGTTGAACCGTCCTTTGCCTTGCATTGCGCATGGGACGCAGCGCAGGACTTTTCCCGTTTCTGGCGATTTAGAGCGGCACATTCGATGCCCTGCGCAGGACACACCTTTGCGCATCACGGAATCGAGCAGGGAGATTAAGTATTTGACCTCTTTCCGGTAGACCGCCAGGGTGTTGGCCGTTGTATCCATGATTCGCCACCTCTTTGTCGTTTGCTATAAGATACAAGGCGGCTCCAGATTTTGGGTACCACTTTTGCAAAAAATGAAAAAATTACTGTCGGAGATAATGATCTGCCTATGAGGCTGACCTTTTAGCTGCACAAAAAAGAGCAAGGTCTGTTCAACCTTGCCCCAGTCAGTATTCAGTTTGGCGGATTAGCCTTATCAAAATATGATACCAATATCAAAAGGCAAGCATGAAAATGAGCGCTTTTCCTTTTATATCTGACGCATTATGTTAAAATATGCAGTAGATGCTCCATTTTACTGTCCCACTCTCTGCTGGAATCGGCGCACTCTTTCAGCTCAGTTTCGATTTCAGCATTTATCGGCAAGTTTTTCTTATAGCGGATGGTATGCTCAAGGCTTGCCCAG
>QWCV01000269.1_pt1 | contig 66452 bp, 64 predicted proteins | sample 1972621 | NCBI WGS metagenome assembly QWCV01 (sample SAMN09866699, study PRJNA288562) | Human gut metagenome isolate pre2_stool, whole genome shotgun sequencing... | isolation source: gut | host: Homo sapiens | place: USA: California | reverse complement strand
AGCAGATATTTTTTCTGAGCTGTGTGCGGATAGTTGGTCGGTATGTCATACATATGCGTGCAGTTGCGGCGTATCTCCCGTGAGACTGTGCTTGGGCTGCCTACCAGAGATTCGTATGAACTTCTTTTCTTTTTTCTGTTGCACTTGATCGTATCATTCACCGACACAGCAAAGCGCGCCGGGCATTTGCCCGGCGCGCCCGCCCGATGTCGGATGATCCCGCGCTCCAAATTTCCGCTCCGGATTTCCGCTTTCGAATTTTTGCTCCTGTGTTTTCGATCCGGATTTCCAGCTCTGTGTGTTTGCATCCCTGCTGTTTTACGCTGCCTTGTCCTGCGCCGCCGAGGCTGCGAGCATGTCGTCGATGCTCACGCCGTAGCCCTTGGCGGGGTCTGAAAGCAGCACGTGCGTCACCGCGCCGATGAGCCTGCCGTTCTGCAGAATGGGGCTGCCGCTCATGCCCTGCACGATGCCGCCGGTCGCGGCCAGCAGGTCCGGGTCCGTGACGGTGATGAGAAAGCGCGTGCACCCGCCGTCATGATACACCCGGCTGATGTCCACCGTGTACGCCCGCACGTCCTCGCCCGCGACCGTGGACAGGATGGTCGCGCTGCCGGTCCTGACCGCGTCGGCCGATGCCGTCTCGACCGCTGCCCCCTCCGGTGGCGCGTCCAGCGTGCCGAAAATGCCGAAGATGCAGTTGCGCTCGATGGCGCCGATGCGGTCGCCGGGGGCGAAGCTGCCGACGAGCTCGCCGGCCGTGCCGTGGCCGCCGGGGCGCGCGTCCGCGATGACGGCCGAGAGCACGCTGCCGTCCCGCAGCGGCATGAGCACGCCGCTCGTCTCGTCCGAGATGCCGTGGCCGAGCGCACCGTAGCGCCCCGTGGCCGGGTCGTAGTACGTGAGCGTACCGACGCCCGTCACCCCGTCGCGCAACCAGAGCCCGAGCTGCCGCGTGCCGTCGGCCGTGACGGCGGGCGTGACCGTCGCTGTGACCTCCGTGCCGCCGCGCCGGACGGTGACGGACAGGGTGTCGCCCGCCGCGTCCATGGCTGCGAGAAAATCCGCCGAGGACGTGATGTCCCGGCCGTCGATGCGGCAGATCACGTCACCGGGCAGCAGGCCCGCGTCCTTCGCGGGCGCGGCCTTGCCGCCGGGCGTGTCCACCTCGGCGAGGTCCGCCACGAGCATGCCCGCCGTCGTCATCTGGATGCCGACGGCCCGGCCGAGCGGCACGAGCGACGCCGCCTGCGCCGACACGCCCGCGCACAGCGCGAGCGCGACCGCCGCCGTGACGGCAAAGCGGCGCAAAAAATGTGGTTGTTTCCGCAAAAAATCCCCCCTTTGCGCGTGCAGTATCAGTATGCCGGGTTTCGGGCAAAATAGCGGCGGAACATTCTTGCTCGATTGCCTGCCGGGGCGCAAATGCCTGCGGCGGCGTGCATACGATGTACGGAACCAGTTTTGGTAATTCGATGCATCGGAGGAATTTCCATGACGCAAACATTAAAACAGGGCGACCGCGGCGCGCTCGTGTCGCTGCTGCAGCTGGGGCTGGAGCGCGCCGGACAGACGCCGGGTGCGCTCGACGGCATCTTCGGCGCGCAGACGGCGGCGGCCGTGCGTGCGTTTCAGGCGGCAAACGGCCTCGCGCCCGATGGCATCGCCGGTGCGCGGACGCACCGCGCACTGCTGCCGTACTACACCGGCTTCGTCACGCGCACCATCCGCGCCGGCGACACGTTTTCCGCCCTCGCGCGGCAGTACGGCACGAGCGTGGACGCCATCCGGCTTGCCAATCCCTATCTCGATCCGGAGCGCCTGCCGCTCGGCCGGGCGCTGACGATCCCGCTGCCGTTTCCCGTCACGCCGACGGACATTCCCTATTCCTCGGCGCTCATCGGGTATATTGTGCGCGGGCTGGCCGCGCGCTATCCCATGCTCGCCGTCGGGGAGTTCGGCCGCAGCGTGCTCGGCCGGCCGCTGTGGTATTTGACGCTCGGCAGCGGGCCGAAGCTCGTGTTTTACAACGCTGCGCACCACGCCAACGAGTGGATCACGACGCCGCTGCTGCTCACGTTCTGCGAGCAGCTGTGCGCGCGCCTCGGCGACGGCGGCGACATGGAGGGGCAGAACATCCGCGACCTGCTCTCGAAGGTCACGCTCGTGCTCGCCCCGGCCGTAGACCCGGACGGCATCGACCTCGTGACCGGGGCGCTCAACAGCGAAAACACCGCCGCGGCGAAAGCGCTTGCCGGAAATTACCCCGACATTCCATTTCCCTCTGGCTGGAAAGCGAATATCCGCGGCATTGACCTCAATCTCCAGTACCCCGCCGGGTGGAGCACCGCGCGCGAGATCAAGTTTGCCCAGGGCTACACGCGCCCCGGCCCGCGCGACTATGTCGGCCCCGCGCCGCTGGTCGCGCCCGAGAGCCTGGCGATGTACGGCTTCACGCGCGCGCTCGACCCGCTGCTCACCCTGTCGTACCACACGCAGGGCCGCGTGATCTACTGGCAGTACGACGGCTATGACGTACCGGGAAGCGAAGCCATCGCCCGGCAGTTTGCCGCCGTGAGCGGGTACGCCGTGGCCGACACGCCCTACGCCTCCGGCCACGCGGGCTACAAGGACTGGTTCATCCAGGACTACCGCCGCCCGGGCTTCACGATCGAGGCCGGCAGCGGCGAAAATCCCCTGCCGCTGAGCCAGTTTCCGGACATCTGGTCGGATAACCTTGGCATCCTGCTCGGCGGCATGACCGCCGTTTTGTGACACTTGTTACAGTCCGCATCAAAACCTCCCACATGACACACTTTGACCGTTTTACGACCAAAAATGCGTGCTAAGATATAGTCAAATTGGGCCAACAGGTGCATTTTTTGCGTCACAAAGGAGGCATTTTTATGCAGCTGTCAGACAAGATCAAAAAATTCAGCGTCGAGCAGGCCATTGACTATCTCAACAAAAATCCGGTCAAGAACCTGCCGAAACTCCTCGACTGGGCGGACACGTTCTGCGCCGGAAAGTTCGAGGGCCAGCGCCGTGCCATCCGCAAGGCGTGCCTCGACCCCACCGATGCGCACTACCCGATGGTGCAGCACATCCTCAACGATATTGACCCCGCCGTGCTCAAGACCACGCTCGTGAACTTCTTCATTTACGGCAACATCATTGGCTGCGAGCGGCAGGATCAGCTGCGCGCGCAGTATCAGTGCAACATCCCGTGGGCGATCCTCATGGACCCGACCTCGGCGTGCAACCTGCACTGCACGGGCTGCTGGGCGGCAGAGTACGGCAACAAGCTCAACCTCTCGCTCGACGAGCTGGACGACATCATCCGTCAGGGCAAGGACATGGGCGTATACTTTTACATCTACACGGGCGGCGAACCGCTTGTGCGCAAAAAGGACATCATCACGCTCTGCGAGCGGCACCCGGACTGCGAATTTCTCAGCTTCACCAACGGCACGCTCATTGACGAGGCCTTTGCCGACGAGATGCTGCGCGTGAAGAACTTCATTCCGGCCATCTCGCTCGAGGGCGACGAGACGACGACGGACAGCCGCCGCGGCGCGGGCACGTATCAGAAGGTGCTGCGCGCGATCGACCTGCTGCACGAGCGCAAGCTCATCTACGGCATTTCCTCGTGCTACACGAGCGTGAACTGGGACGCGATCTCGTCCAGGGAATACTTCCAGAAGCTCATCGACCTCGGCTGCCTGTTCATCTGGTATTTCCACTACATGCCGGTCGGCAACGATGCCTCGCCCGAGCTGCTGCCCACGCCGGAGCAGCGCCGCGCGGTGCTCGAGCGCATCCGCCACAACCGCTCCATGATGCCGCTGTTCGCCATGGACTTCCAGAACGACGCGCAGTACGTCGGCGGCTGCATCGCGGGCGGCCGGCGCTACCTGCACATCAACGCCAACGGCGACATGGATCCGTGCGTGTTCATCCACTATTCCGATTCGAACATCCGCGAAAAGACCCTGCTCGAGGCCATGCGCTCGCCGCTGTTTCTGGCCTACCACGACGGGCAGCCGTTCAACGACAATATGCTCCGCCCGTGCCCGATGCTCGAGAATCCGGAGAAGCTGCGCAAGATCGTGGCGGATTCCGGCGCGCACTCGACCGACCCCATGAGCCCCGAGACGGCCGAGCACCTGTGCAGCAAGTGCGACGGCTACGCCGCCTGCTGGACGCCCGTGGCAGAGCAGCTCTGGCGCGGCAGCCCGGACGAGGCGCGCTATCTCGCCAAGCAGGCAGCCGCCGCGGCGAAGAAAAAGTAAAAAACCGCCGATAGAAAAAGCACCGTCTCCCGGTCGGGAGACGGTGCTTTGTGCTTGTCAAAAACCGATGCGCGCGTGGGAAGGGGCAGCGCAGCAGGGGCGCCCGGGCGGGCGAAATTCCGGCATCACCCGCCCGGCGCGCCCGAATGCAAAAAAGCCTTCTCCTCGAGGAGAAGGCTTGAAAAGCCCCCCCCTCGGGCTCCCCTGTGGGGCAGGGGCTTTGGGTACCGCCCGCTCAGTAGCTGTACACGCCGCCGCCGATAAACTCGCGCAGCATGCTCTCGGGCGCGAGCAGGGCGGGGTCGATCGTCTCGAAGCGCTCGAGCGCCGGCAGGATGCTGCGGATCTCCGCATAGCGCTCCGCACCCTCGGGCACGGCCGCGAGCAGGGGCGCGGCGTAGTTTTTCAGGATGGACACCTCGCACGGGAACGACGAGTCGAACATCAGGTTCGCGCGCTCCTTGAACGGGGAGATGAACCGCTTCTCGCCGCGGCGGACGTTGGCCCACATGTCCAGCGTCGCGGCGGCGGGGGTGCCGCGGAAGTTGCTGTCGCGCACGAGGCGGCGCAGCAGGCGCATCCACGTGCCCTTGAACACCTCGCGCCCATCGTTGTCCACAACGATGGAGCGCGCGCTGATATACAGCCGGAACGCATCCGGACAGTAGGCGGCGATGTCGTCATTGAGCGCGTGGATGCCCTCGCACACGGCGACCTCGTCCTTGCCGAGGCGCATGGGCCGGCCGATGGGGCCGGACTGCACGCGCGTGACGAAATTATAGCGCGGCAGGTGGATTTCCTCGCCGCGGGCGAGCGCATTGAGGTGCTCGCCGAGCAGGTCCATGTCCAGGCACGCGGGGGACTCGAGGTCGATGTCGCCCTCCGGCGTGCGCGGCGCGGTGCGGGGGTTCACGGTGCGGAAATAGTCGTCCATGGCGAGGCTCTGGCTGCCGACGCCCATCTTGCGCAGGGCCTCGGCGATTTTCATGGCCGTGGTGGTCTTGCCGCTGCCGGACGGGCCGGACAGCAGCACGATCGGGCACGTGTGCACGTTCTCGGCGATGGCGCGGGCCGCGCGCTCGATTTTTTCGGCATAGGCCGCGTCGCACGCGTCGACGAATTCTTTGGGGTCGGCCTGAATGCGGCGGTTGATCTCCTGAATGTGATAGCTCATTGGAAAAACGCCTCCAGTTCCGCCTTGGCCGCGCAGATGCGGTCGATATTGGCGATGTATTCCGTGGGATACTTGGGGTCGATGTGCCGCTCGAGCCTGCCGCCGTTGGGGTGCACGAGCTTCGTCGAGGCGCCGCCGCCCATGGCGAGGATGCTGCACAGCTCCTCCATGATGCAGATGTTGTAGAGATTCTCCTGCCCCGGCCGCGTCCAGCCGACGTTTTCAAACCCGCCGGACATGAACTTCTGCCGGTAGAGGTAATACGGCGCGTAGCCGGCCGCGTCGAGCGCGCTGCCCGCAAAGTCGAGCATCTCGCCGACCTGCTCCCCGTCGGGGATGGGCGCGTCCTGCGTCATGAGGTCGGCCCCGCGCTTGCGCGACAGCGTGTGCACGGTCACGTTTTCGGGCGCGAGCGCGAGCACCTGCTCGAGCGTGGCGCGAAAGCCGTCCGGCGTGTCGCCGGGCAGGCCGGCGATCAGGTCCATGTTCACGGCGAAGCCGCCGGTCGCGCGCACGAGGCGCAGCGCGTCGTAAATGTCCTGCGCGGTGTGGCGGCGGCCGATCGTTTCGAGCACGCGGTCATCGAGCGTCTGGGGGTTGACGCTGATGCGGTCGACCCGGTGCGCGCGCAGCACCTGCAGCTTGTCGGCGGTGATCGTGTCCGGCCGGCCGGCCTCGACGGTGAACTCGCGCAGGGCGCTGAGATCGAACGCCGCCTCGAGCTGCGTGCACAGCGCGTCGAGCTGGCGCGCCGAGAGCGTGGTCGGCGTGCCGCCGCCGATGTAGAGCGACACGATGCGCAGACCGGCGCGCTGCACGGCCTCTGCCGTCGCGGCGATCTCGCGCGCGAGCGCCTGCAGAAACTCCGGCACGAGCGCCATGCTCTTTTCCACCGACTGGCTCACGAAGCTGCAGTAGGCGCAGCGCGTCGGACAAAACGGGATGCCCACGTACAGGCACACGTCTTTTTCGCCGAGCGCGTCCATGGCGCGCAGCGTGGCGTGGGCAGTGCGCACGACGAGCGCGGCGCGCGCGGGCGCAACGTCATAGTGCCGCTCAAAGTAGCGCGTGGCCTGCGTGTCGTCCATGCCCTGCGCAAGCAGGGGGGTCATGAGCTTGCCGGGGCGCACGCCCGTGAGCATCCCCCACGGCCTGTGCGGCAGGCCGATGCCCATGGCCGCGCGGTAAAACGCGCGCTTGACCGCGCCCTGCAGCCGCCGGTCGGTTTCGGTGGGGTCGGTCAGCTCGCTGTTGGGCACGCTTGTGCGGCCGTTGGCCGTCCGGCCCTGATAGACGAGCACGCACGTTGCGGTTGTCACCTTTGCACCGGACATGAGCCGCAGCTCCACGCGGTCGCCGGTCGGCCGCCCGTCCGGATACACCGGGCGTTCGTCCGGAAACAGCGTCAGGAGCATCTGCTCGACCGCATAGCGATAATCATGTCCGATCAGATAGAGATTCATGGTATTCTTTTTCTCCTCTTCCCGTGTCAGGTCAGGAGCGGTCCTTGGCCTTGTTTTTCAGTTCTCTGGCCTTTGCCTTCAGGGCTTTGGCCAGCTGCTTGCGGCGCTGGGCGTGCTCATGCACGCGCGTGAAGGCCGGGCCGTTGGTCTTGCCCTCGCGCAGCGCCGGGAACGCCTGCGCGATACGCTCGTGCACGATGTTGCGCTGGCTGAGCAGCTCCTCGCGGCGCTGCAGCAGTTCGCTGCGGCGGGCCAGCAGCTCGCTGCGGCGCATGACGGAGCTCTCGGCGCGCTTTTCGGCGATTTCGGCGCCTTTTTCGGCAATCTCGGCGCCCTTTTCCTTCACGCCGGAGTAAACCTCCATGCCGCGATCTTTCGCGTCAGAGGCGCGAATATAGATCTCCTCGCCGATCTCGTCGGAGATGGCTGTGAGCGAATCCTCGATGGCCTGCAGAGCGTGCAGCTTCTTCGGCAGCTTGCGGATCTCCATGGCGGTGATGATGTTGTCCGCAATCCACAGGGCACTGAACGTGCCGAGCAGCACCCAGCCGAGCTTTTTCGGGATGAGGTCGACGACCTTGGCCACGAGCGGCTGGAACACATCAACCACGAACACGCACGCAAGCCCCCACAGCACCGAGAACTCCAGGCACACATAGCCCTTGATGTTCAGCGGACGCTTGGAGTAGTCCCACCACTTGTCGTGGAACACTTTCTCGAGCACCCAGCCGGTGAGGTATTCGATGGCGCTCGTGAACAGCACGCTGCCGCCGAACAGCAGCCAGAAGCTGCTCTTGAGCGGCCCGAGCACGAGCAGCACGCTCATCACGCCGAAGCCGTAGATGGAGCAGATGGGGCCGTTGACGAAGCCGCGGTTGACGAACTTGCCGTGCGCGATGGCGGCGAAGGCCACCTCGGAGCACCAGCCGAGAAATCCGTAGATGTAGAAGTACCAGAGGATCTGGAACCAGGAATAGGGCACAAGCACGAAAAAAACTCCTCTCAGATCTGGGTGCCTGCGGTGATACTGACCCAGTCTAATCATAATCGTTCAAATATTATAACATAATGGTCCGGGTATTTCCAGCCTTTCCGTCCCGGATGGGACAAAAGCGGCAAAATGGACAAAAAGCGGCGGGGGGGTTCAAGCCTTCCCCTCAAAGGGAAGGCTTGAAAAACTGCCATCTGCCTTTGTTTTTTCGCGCGCAAAAGCGGAGCGCACAGTCGTGCGCTCCGCCTGGAAAACCGGGGATTTACTTGATCGTCAGCAGCAGCTCGCCGGCCTTGACCGACTGGCTGGGCTTGACAAAGACTTCGTCGATCGTGCCGTCCATGCGGGCGACGACGCTCGTCTCCATCTTCATGGCCTCGATCACGGCGAGCACGTCGTTGACCTTGACCTGATCGCCGGGCTTGACGTTGACCTTGGACACCATGCCCGGGATGGACGCGCCGGCCTGGCTCTTGTCGTTCGGGTCGGCCATGACGACGGTCTTGGCCGTGTCGGTCGCGGTCGGGTCGGGCACGGCGACCTCGCGGCGCATGCCGTTGAGCTCAAACTGCACGTTGCGCGTGCCGTCATCGTTGCGGTCGCCGAGGCCGATGTACTTGATCATGAGGGTCTTGCCGTCCTCGATGTTGATCTTGTTCATCTCGCCGACGGCCATGCCGTTGAAGAAAACATGGCTGCCCATGCGCATGATGTAGCCGTACTCCTTGCGGTGGCTGATGAATTCCTCATAGACCTTCGGGTACATGGCGTAGGAGATGAGGGAGCGCGGCTCCTCGTAGTTCGGGTAGAACTTGACGATCTCGCGGCGCAGCTGATCCCAGTCGACGGGCGGCAGCAGGTCGCCGGGGCGGCCGGTGATGGGTTTCTCGCCCTTGAGCACGACGCGCTGCAGATCCTTCGGGAAGCCGCAGGGCGGCTGGCCCATCATGCCCTTGAAGTAGCTCACGACGCTGTCGGGGAAGGCAAGGTGCTCGCCCTTTTCGACGATGTTCTCGGGCGTGAGGTCGTTTTGCACCATGAAGATCGCGAGGTCGCCGACCATCTTGGACGACGGCGTGACCTTGATGATGTCGCCGAGCATGAGGTTGACGGTGCGGTACATCTCCTTGACCTCCGCGAAGCGGTGGCCGAGGCCGAGCGACTCGACCTGCGGCTGCAGGTTCGTGTACTGGCCGCCGGGGATCTCGTAGCGGTAGATATCGGTGACGGGGACCTTGAGGCCCTTGTCGAAGCTCTCGTAGCGCAGGCGCACGTCGGCCCAGTAATCGGCCAGCTCCTGCAGGCGCTGCGGGTCAAAGCCGGTGTCGCGCTCCTGACCGCGCAGGGACTCGACGACGGCGTTCATCGACGGCTGGCTCGTGAGGTTCGCGAGCGGGCCGATGGCGGTATCGACCACGTCCACGCCGGCCTCGGCCGCCATGAGATAGGTCGCGATCTGGTTGTCGGTGGTGTTGTGCGTGTGCAGGTGGATGGGGATGCCGATCTCCTGCTTGAGGGTGCTCACGAGCTTCTTGGCCGCGTAGGGCTTGAGCAGGCCGGACATATCCTTGATGGCCAGCATGTGGGCGCCGCGGCGCTCGAGCTCCTTGGCGAAGTTGACGTAGTACTCGAGCGTGTAGCGGTCGCGCGTCGGGTCGAGGATGTCGCCGGTGTAGCACACGGTGCCCTCGAGGAACTTGCCCTGACGCAGAACCTCGTCCATGGCGGTCTCCATGTTCGGCATCCAGTTGAGCGAGTCGAACACGCGGAACACGTCGATGCCCTCGCGGGCGGACTCGGCGATGAAGGCGCGCACGAGGTTGTCCGGATAGCTCGCGTAGCCGACGAGGTTCGAGCCGCGCAGCAGCATCTGGAACGGGATGTTCGGGATCTTCTCGCGCAGCATCTCCAGGCGCTCCCACGGGGACTCGTGCAGGAAGCGGTAGGCGGTGTCGAACGTCGCGCCGCCCCACATCTCGAGCGAGAAGCAGTCGGCGAGGATGTCGGCCGTGCCGTCGGCGCCCTTGAGCATGTCGCGGGTGCGCAGACGGGTGCTCAGCAGGGACTGGTGCGCGTCGCGCATCGTCGTGTCGGTGATGAGCAGCTTCTTCTGGCCGAGGACCCAGTCCTTGACGGCCTCGGGGCCGTCGGTGTCGAGCAGAAGCTTGAGGCCGTCCTGCTTCGAGATCTCGCGCTGCGCCTTCGGGAAGCGCGGCGTGTCGTACTGGTGGCGCTCGGCGTCGGGATTGTTGACCTGGATGTTGGCGATGTATTTGAGCACGCGGGTCGCGCGGTCGCGCGATTCGGTGAACTCGAACAGCTCCGGCGTCTCGTCGATGAACTTCGTGTGGCACTTGCCGGCGATGAACGTCGGGTGCGTGAGGATGTTCGTCACGAACGGGATGTTCGTCTTCACGCCGCGCACGTGCTCTTCATTGATGGCGCGGGTGGCCTTGCGGCAGACGGCGGGGAAGGTGCAGTCCCAGCTCGTGACCTTGACGAGCAGGGAGTCGTAGTACGGCGAGATGACCGAGCCCGTGCCGACGTTGCCGCCGTCGAGACGCACGCCGAAGCCGCCGCCGGAGCGGTAGGCCTCGATCTTGCCGTTGTCGGGCGCGAAGTTGTTGGCCGGGTCCTCGGTGGTCACGCGGCACTGGATGGCATAGCCGTTGACCTTGAGGTCGTCCTGGTTGCCGAGACCGATCTCCGGGTGGCTGATCGGCTGACCCTCGGCGATGAGGATCTGCGCGCGCACGAGGTCGATGTTCGTGACCATCTCGGTGACGGTGTGCTCGACCTGGATGCGGGGGTTCATCTCGATGAAGTAGTGGTTGCCGTCGCGGTCGACGAGGAACTCCACCGTGCCGGCGTTGACATAGCCGACGGCCTCGGCGATCTTCACGGCGTCGGCGTGCAGCTGCTCGCGGATGCTCTCGGGCACGCTCCACGCGGGCGCGAACTCGACGACCTTCTGGTAGCGGCGCTGCAGCGAGCAGTCGCGCTCGCCGAGGTGGCGCACGTTGCCGTACTGGTCGGCGAGGATCTGCACCTCGATGTGCTTGGGCTGCACGAGGTACTTCTCGATGAAGATGTCGTCATTGCCGAAGGCCTTGCGCGCCTCGCTCTTGACGAGCTCGAACGAGGGGATGACGTCCTCGGGCATCTCGCACAGGCGCATGCCGCGGCCGCCGCCGCCGGCCGCCGCCTTGAGGATGACGGGGAAGCCGAAGCTGATGGCCTTCTCGAGCGCTTCCTGCCCATCGCGCAGGGGCTCGGAGCAGCCGGGGATGACCGGCACGCCGCACTCCATGGCGATCTGCTTGGCCGAGAGCTTGTCGCCCATCTTGCCGAGCACGTCGCTCGGGGGGCCGATGAACGTGATGCCGGCCGCTTCGCAGGCGCGGGCGAAGTCCGCGTTTTCGGACAGGAAGCCGTAGCCCGGGTGGATGGCATCGACGCCGCGGCGCTTGGCCAGGTCGATGATCTCGGGAATGTCGAGATACGCGCCCAGGGGGCTCTTGTTCTCGCCGACGAGGTAGGCCTCATCGGCACGGGTGCGGAACATACTCAGTTCGTCTTCCTTGGAGTACATGGCCACGGTGTGGATGCCGAGGTCGTAGCACGCGCGGAAGATACGCACCGCGATCTCGCCGCGGTTGGCGGCAAGGACCTTGTTGAAAACTCTTTCTGACACGGTCGTGTCTCCTTTCTGACTGCGGCGGGGCCGCAGAGATGGGGGCGGCAGCGGCGCGCGGGGGGGAATCCGGCACGCTGCCAACGTCGGAATTATATCATATATCAGTAACAATAGAAATAAAATTTTTAAATTTTGGCGAGTTTAAAATCTAACAAATGCGCCCGGCGCGTAATTTACACGCAATTCTTTTCTCGGGACGCGAAATGTGGTACAATAGCGGGCGAAAATTCAGGAAAGCTGGAATAAATTTGGAAAACATCTGCTACATTGTCGGCGCGGCCAGTCTCGACGGCGTGCGCCTGAGCCCCCGGGCGGGGGATTACGTGATCGCGGCCGACGGCGGCTACCGCTCGCTGAAAGCGCGCGGCATCGAGCCGGACTTCGTCATGGGCGACTTTGACTCGCTCGGCTACCGGCCGGACCATCCGAACGTGGAGACGCACCCGGTCATGAAGGACGACACGGACCTCGGCCTCGCCGTGCGCTGGGCGCTGGCGCACGGCCACCGGCGGTTCGTGATCGCGGGCGCGCTCGGCGGCCGCCTCGACCAGACGATCGCGAGCCTGCAGACGCTGCGCGGCCTCACGGACGCGGGCGCGCAGGGCTGGCTCATCGGCTGCGGCTGGGTGGTCACGGCGGTGCAAAACGGCACGCTGACCTTTCCCGCTGGTATGGAGGGCACGGTGTCCGTGTTCAGCAGCGGCGATGCCGCGCGCGGCGTCACGCTGCGCGGCCTGCTCTATGAGATCACGGACGCGGAGCTGCGCTGCGCCATGCCGCTCGGCGTGAGCAATTCCTTCACCGGCGCGGCGGCCACGGTGCGCGTCACGGACGGCACGGTCTTTGTCCTCTGGCAGGGCGACGCGCTGCCGGACGGGCTGGAGGTGCGCCATGGAGCGGATTGACCTGCACACGCACACGCTCGCGTCCGACGGGTCGGACGCGCCGGCTGACGTGGTGTGCAAGGCGGCGGCGCTCGGTCTGCGGGCCGTGGCCGTCACGGACCACGACACGTTTGCCGGCCTGCCCGAGGCACTTGCGGCGGGCGCGGCGTGCGGCATCGAGGTCGTGCCCGGGGTGGAGCTGTCCACCGTCTGGGGCGGCGAGGAGGTGCACCTGCTCGGCTACTTCATGGACACGGAGGATACCGCCCTGCGCGCGCTCATGACCCGCGCGACCGACGAGCGCAACGCCCGCAACGAGACCATGGTGCAGCGCCTGCACGACGCGGGCTACCCCATCACGATGGCCGACCTGCACGCGGCCTTCCCGGGGCAGACGGTGCTCGGCCGGCCGCACATCGCGGCGCTGCTCGTGCAGCGCGGGTGCATCGCGTCGGTGCCGGACGGCATGCGTGGCCTGCTTGGCCGGGGGAAGGAATTTTATGTCCCGCGCTACAACGTCCCGCTGGAGGATTTCATCCGCGCCCTGCGCGCGGCGGGCGGCGTGCCGGTCGTGGCGCACATCTTCAAGTACCGCTTCGACGATGCGCAGCGCACCGCCATGCTCTCTGCTGCTGCGGACGCCGGGGCCCTCGGCGTCGAGGTGCGCTACACGACCTACACGCCCGAGCAGACGGCGAGCGCGCAGGCGCTGGCCGAGCGCTTCGGCCTCGCGCCCTCCGGCGGCTCGGACTACCACGGTCTGCGCAAGCCGGACATTGCCCTCGGCTCCGGCCGGGGCGGGCTGCGCGTGCCGTATGCCTGGCTCGCCGGGCTGAAAACCCTTGCCGCGCGCGGCCGGGTGTGATAAACTGACAAAATCCAGTCAATTTTTGAAATTTTTCCGGAGGTGATTCCTTGAAAACACTTCTGCGCCCCTATGAGGGGACCCTGCCGTATCTCTTCGTCAGCTACGCGCACGCGAACGACGCGGCCGTGCTGGAGATCATCAGCACGCTGCAGGCGCGCGGTTTCCGCGTCTGGTATGACGAGGGCATCGAGGCCGGCAGCGAGTGGCCGGAGAGCATCGCGTCGCATCTCGAGCGCGCGCAGCTCGTGCTGGCGTTCTTGTCCCCGGCGTACCTGCGTTCGGACAACTGCCGCAAGGAGATGCACTATGCTCTGACGAAGAAAAAACCGGTCATCAACGTCTACCTTGAACAGACGGAGCTCTCTCCGGGCATGGAAATGCAGATCGGCAACCTCTTCGCGCTCATGAAGTACACCTACCCGAGCGAGGCGTATTTCTATGACAAGCTCTTCGGGGCCGAGCTGCTCGACGCGGACAAGTTCGCGGGCGAGCCGCCGGAGCTGCCGGACGTCCCGGCGCCGGAGCCGCCGCGCGCGAAGAAAGAGAAAGAGAAAAAGCCCAAAGCCGAAAAGCCCCGCCGGGAAAAGCCCGCCAAAGCGCCGAAGCCGGAGCGCCCGAAGAAAAAGCGCCGCGGTCTCGCGGCGGCGATCATCGCCGTCGTGCTCGTCGGCTGTCTGATTGCGGCCGGCATTGTCGGCCACTTCACGGGGCTGCTCTACCGCTTCACGGCCAAGACCGTCGCGGTGCAGACGCTGCCGGACGACACGGTCGCCCAGTTTCAGAATCCGCTGCTCGAGCAGGCCGCGCGCGACTATGCCGGCAAACCTGCGGGCGAGCTCACGGTCGCGGACCTCAAGGGGCTCACGGCGCTGTATGTCTGCGGCGACCGGTACTGGTTCGCCGCCCCGCAGCAGGGCGTGGACGCGGCGGCCGCCGGCGTCGAGACGGCGGAGATGACCGACCCCTCCGGCCAGAGCGTCACCGTGCGCCGCGGCGACATCCGCGACCTGTCCGACCTCGCGTATTTCCCGAGCCTGACGGTGGTCTCGGTGCAGTTCCAGTCGCTGACCTCGCTCGAGAGCCTGCCCGCCTGCGGCGTGGAGGTGTTCGATGTCAGCGCCAACCGGCTCACGAGCCTGTCGGGCATCGAACAGCTGCCGAAGCTCACGGCCCTCACGGCCGACGGCAACGCCGTCACCGACCTGACCGGCCTCGGCCGCTGCCTGAACGTGCGGAAGCTGAGTCTCAACGGCGCAAACGTGTCGGACCTGTCCGAGCTGCGCGCGCTCACAAAGCTGCAGGACATCACGCTCTCGCACTGCACGCGCCGCGAGCTGCTGATCCCGCTGCACAAGTCCTCGCTCACGCGCGTCACGCTCGTGGACTGCGATCTGCGCGGCGATTTCTTCCACAGCTTCGACCGTGAGCGGGCGATCACGTCGCTCACGCTCATCCGCTGTGAGCTGGACAGCACATCCGGTCTGGAGGATTTCACCGGGCTGACGGAGCTGACGGTGCGCGGCGTTTCCGGGTCGCTGGACTGGTCGGCACTCGGCAGTCTGCCGCTGCAGACCGTCACGGCCGACGCCCTGCAGGCGGACGCCATCGCCGCCTCCGGCACCACGGCGACGGTCAAGGTCGCGGACTGAATGCCGGGTGCTCCGGCGGCCATCCGCGCCGCGGCCCGACCCGTTCGGCCCGCCGTGTGCGCGCCGGAAGGAAAAAGTACCGGCCCTCCCGAATCGGGAGGGCCGGTTTGCTTTTTGTGACGTCCCGCGCCGCAAAGCCTTTCCCTGAGGGGAGGACTTCGGGATTCCCGCACCCCACAAACGGAAAACGCCCCTGCCGGAACGGACAAACCGGCAGGGGCGTTTCCATAGGAGAAATGGAGTTGGAAAAAGGAATTATCATGTTGCTTGGGGGAGAAATTGCGTGCCAGTCAGCGGGCGGAGAGGTTCGTGTGCGGTCACGAAAATTCCCGCTTGCTATCTGACAGTGCCCATTATATAATGCCTTTATGGATAAGTAAAGCAAATATTTCTGATAGTTAGATTAGCGTTTCTTATTTGTGAGGTGCTTATGAACCGATACATCGCCTTCCTGAAGGTCTTTGAGCGCAACAGTTTTTCGGACGCGGCGCGCGATCTCGGCTATACGCAGTCGGCCGTCAGCCAGATGATCAAGTCGCTGGAGGAGGAGCTGGGCGTGACGCTGCTGGTGCGCTCGCGCTCGGGCGTGGCGCTCACCTACGAGGGCCGCCACCTGCTGCCGTACATCCGCGACACGGTCAACGCCTACCGCATGCTCCAGTCGCAGGCGGCGGGCTTCAGCGGGCTCGAGCAGGGCACGATCCGTCTCGGCACGTTCACGAGCGTGTCGAGCTTCCTGCTGCCGCCGGCTATGGAGCGCTTCCGGAGCCAGCACAGCGGCATCCGCTTCGAGCTCTATCAGGGCCTGTATTACGAGATCGAGGACTGGGTGCGCGAGGGCGTGGTCGACTTCGGCTTCACGGACATGTCGCGCACGACGCCGTTTGCATGCGAGCCGATCTATCGCGACACCATGCTCGCCGTCCTGCCCAAGGGCCACCCGCTGGGCGAGAACATTTTCATTCAGGTCGATGAGCTGGCGGCCGAGCCGTTCATCCTCCTCGAGGAGGGGCGCGGCGGCGGCTGCATCCGCGAGCTGCTCGCGCGCCACCCGCAGATCAATGTGCAGTACCGCGTGGCCGACGACTACACGATCCTGAACATGGTCGAGAGCCGGCTCGGCGTGTCCATCCTGCCGGAGGCCGTGCTGCGCCGCAGCGGCCAGCGGCTCACTGCGCGCCGGCTTTCTCCGGAGCTGCAGCGCACCATCGGCGTCATCTATAAGCAGAAGACCGGTCTGTCCACCGCCGGGCAGCTGTTTCTGAGCGAGCTCAAGGCATCCAGACCCGCGCCGCACGGCTGAATCCGCCGCATTTGGGTGTTTACACTGCCGGGCGGTTGTGCTATCGTAGAGCGGTAACATTTCATGGCGCGCCGTGACCGTGTGGTATACCTTATTTAAATATGGCGGACGCGGCGGGAAGGAGCGGATCATTCATGAGCATGACAGGCGCCATCGTCAACGCGCTGGCCATCGTGGCCGGCGGTGCGGTCGGCCTGCTGTTTCGGCGGGGCATCCCCGAGCGCGTGAGCAAGACGGTCATGATCGGTCTCGGCCTCTGCGTGCTGTATATCGGCATTTCGGGCGCGATGGAGTGCCGGAGCATCCTCATCGTCATCGTGTCCATGTCGCTCGGCGCGGCCGTGGGCGCGCTGCTGAACATCGACGGGGCCATCCACCGCCTCGGCACCTGGGTCGAGGCGCACGTTCACCGGCACGAGGGCGGCCCATCGCTGGCCGAGGGCTTTGTCACGGCGAGCCTGCTGTGCTGCGTGGGCGCCATGGCGGTCAACGGCTCGCTCGACGCCGGCATCCGCGGCGACAACAGCATTCTGCTCACCAAGTCGATGATTGACCTCGTCTTTTGCGCCATGATGGCCACGACGCTCGGCGCGGGCGTCATGCTCGCGGGTGCGGCGGTGTTCGTGGTCGAGGGGGCGCTCACGCTGCTGGCCGGGGCCATTGCGCCGCTGCTCTCGGAGGCGACGGTCGCGGACCTCACGTGCGCGGGCTCCCTGCTCGTGGCGGCCATCGGCCTCAACCAGACCGGCGCCACGAAGATCAAGGTGGCGGACTATCTGCCGGCGCTGCTGTTTGTGCCGCTCATCCGCTGGCTGGTCAGTTTGCCGGTCTGGCAGCAGATCGCCGCGTGGTTCTGAACGATACTATTTATAAATAGCAAAGCGGCGCTTGCGGCGGCTTCCTGATTTGTATATTTTGGCGTTGTATGTGGGCGAAAAATCGCGTGGGAAGGCTTGCCTTTTCCGCGCGTTTGTGTTACGATACTCTTTCCCGCGGGAAGAAAGGGTGTGGGCACATGGGTTTCTGGCTCAACCAGGCGCTGGGTCTGCTCGGCAGCCTGATCGTGTTTGTCTCGGTGCAATTCAATAACCGCCGTGTCATCCTCGCCGCGCAGGCCGCCGCCTGCCTGATGTGGATCGTGCACTACGGGCTGCTCGGCGCGATGACCGCCGCGACCATCAACATTCTGTCGTTCGCGCGCAGCGTCGTGTTTTACTTCAACGACCGCAAGTGGGCGCAGAGCCGCGCGTGGCTGTGGGCGTTTCTGGCGCTGTACGTCGTCAACACCGTCCTCACGTGGGACGGGCCGGTGAGTCTGCTGCCCGGCATCGCCATGAGCATGACAACGGTCGCGCTCTGGACGCGCGACATGCGCCGCACGCGCCTGCTCTACCTGACCAATTCGCCGTTCTGGTTCACGTATGACATCCTCGCGCGCTCGTACTCGTGCATGGTCATCGAGGCCATCGCCTTCGTGTCCTACGTCGTCGCCGTGTGGCGGTTTGACATCAAAAAACAGCCGCAGACGTGATCGCGCGTGCCCAAAAGCGTTTTGGCACACGCTCAAACGAGACCCACTGTGTTGGGCTCTCGTTTGAAGGGACTGCAGCTCGCTGCATCGCACGAGCTGTGCACCGTCGGCGCACAACTCGCACGTTTGCGAGCCGAAATGTATTTTCTCCGCCGTACACGCCGCCGGAGAAAATGATTGGAATTTTTTGCGTTTGCGGACGCAAACTCTGCGAGCCTTTTGTAACGGCCTGCAAAAACTCCCCGCCTTCGGGCGGGGAGTTTGCGTGTTTAAAAAGGGCTTTGTATTTTGCCGGGAACTCAACGAAGCGGTTCTCGATGGAGCGGATTACCACGTCAGCGCGTCGTCAAAGTCCACGAGGTCGGGCCGCACGGGCTCCTCGCCCATGACGGTCTGCATATAGAGGTTGACCTGCCGGCGCATATCGCGCTTGGAGATCGTGCGCGAATCGAGCAGATCCTGCGCGACCCAGAGCATGTGCACGCCGCGCGCGGCTGCCTGCTCCTCGAACACACCGCGCAGACCATCCATGCCCTTGCAGGAGATCTGGTCGTACATGAGCACCATGTCGGCGTTGTACTGTTTGCAGACGACCCACAGCTCATCGAGCACGTTCGCGTAGCCGCCCTTCGTGTGCTTGCGCATGGTGGTGCGCTGGTAGCTGCGGGCGAGGTCGGCGAGCGCCTGATCGGGGTCCTCGGTGTTGATAATGATGTCGGAAATGAGCGACTCCATGCTCGCCACGACGTTGATGCCCCAGCAGTTTTCCGCCCAGACGGAGAAGTCGGGGTAGAAGTTCGCCGGGCACGACCACTCGACGCAGCGGTGGCGCATCGCGGGGGCGCAGGGCTTTTTCTGCTGGTAGCCGCGCATCATGATACGGTTGACGCGGCGGTCGGTGTCGAGAAAATGCGGGTCCATGCCGCCGGAGAGATGGTAGAAAAACATGCGGTAGATCCAGAACGTCTCGCCCGTCATCTGCGGGTAGGGCGTGCGGTTGACCTCCCACTTCTGCAGCTCGTACTCCGTCTCCTGATTGTAGACCTTCATGGCGCGGAAAAACGCGTCCCAGTCGAACGTCTCGCCGGTCTGCTCCTCGATGAAGCGGATCAGGCCGCGCAGCTCCTCGACGGCGTAGTCCTGCACCGCCTCCTCATTGTAGCGGATGGGCACGCCGAAGTAGTACGTCGGGAGGTTGAAGTACCGGTCCTGATACGACGTCGTGGCAACGCTGCCGTCGCATGGCATATTGCAGGCGACAAAGCACGTGCCGAGCTTGGGATACTCGTCGCGCAGGGCGCAGCCGGCCTCGGCCGAGGGCAGGGGGCAAACGTCGGCGGGGATGCCGAAGTTTTCGGCCGCGTCGAGGTACGGCGGCGTGATCTGCTGGTCGAGGATGGAGCACAGAAACACCGGCAGCACCTGCGCCGGCAGGTAGATGAGGTTCGGGAAGCCGGCCATGATCTCGCCCGGGACGAGCTCGTCAAAGAGCACGACCTTCTTCGACAGTTTGTTGCCAGGGTGGAAGTGCTCGTCGGCCACGAATGAGATGCGCAGCAGGTCGGTGGCCTTTTTCACGATGCGGTCGTACTGCGCGCGGGCCATGCGCAGCTGGTTGCCGCGCATACCGAGTGTGCCGCGGTCGACAAAGTTCGGGTAGGTCAGATAGGTCGCAAACCACTGGTAGCGAAACAGCGCGCGCACGGCCGACACCGGGCACTTGGCCACGAAGACGACCATGTCCTTCCAGCACTTGAGCCACATATAGAAATCGAACGCCGTGTCGCGCACGCCGCGCAGCTCACGGTAGCGAAATTGTCCCTTCTCGGGATTGAAGCGGTATGTATAGTCATTGATGTGGCGGAGAAACTCCCGCAGGGAGCGCTTTTCCTTGTCAGCCATGGTCACTTGCCTCCTCTCTGCGCCTGGAGCTGCTTGATCTCCAGACTCTCGACGAATGCCTGCACGCGCGTGCGCAGCTGGCCGTTGCCGCCGGTGGCGTTCTGCCGGTCGACCGCGACGGACGGGATGCCGTAGTCGTGCGTGATGACGTGGCTCGCCAGCGCGCGCTCATACCCCCAGTACTCGCAGAACTTGAGCTGTTCGTACAGCACGCCCTGCGCGTGGTACTCCTCGCACAGGTCGCGCACGAGCTGCCAGCGGCCCTCCACCTTTTCGCGCTGCATGTAGCGCGGGCACTGGCTCGTGGTGAGATAGTGCCGGGCGATGCTCTCGAGCACCGGCAGGTCGGGGTCGAGATGGATCTCCTCGCGACCGGGCGTGGAGCCGAAGCAGAAGCGGTCGACCACGACGAGCGCGCCCGCCTCCTCCACGAGCTTGGTAAAGCCGGGGTCGTCGATCTCGCTGCCGACGACGGCGATCTTCACGCGGAAGTTCGGCTTGGCGTCGGGCTCGCGGCGGCGCAGCTCCTCGAGCGTCTCGCGCAGCTTGTCGACGATGAGGTATTTCGGGCAGCAGTAGCTCACGAGGTTGAGGATGTGGTACTCATAGCCCGTGATGCGCGGGTTTTCCTCCTTGCGGAACTGGCCGATCTCGGTCAGGATGCGGCAGATCTCGTTGTGCTCGGCCACGGCCTTGCGCAGCGCGTCGTCCGAAACGTCCACGCCGTAGACTTCGTGCAGCGGCTCGAGCACCTTGCGCCGGAGCTGGTCGACATAGTGGCGCACGGTATTGTCCGTGACCTTGAAGGGCATGTCGAGGAAGGTAACGAAAAACTGCTCGTTGTCCACGAGGTGCAGCAGCTCGAAGTGCTCGAGCGCACGGTTCATCTCCGAGCAGGTCTCCGTTGCCAGCAGGGCGGACAGGAAGTTGTAGCCCCCCTCGATGCCGCGCTCCAGCAGCGACTTGCAGTAGTCGCAGATGAAGTTCGACATATAGTACGACGAGATGTCCAGCGACCCCGTCAGCGGCGCGCGCAGACGCACCGAAAAGCAGTCGCCGGTGTTGAGCAGCACCTCGGGCATGTGGTAGCAGGTGTAGGCCAGCGCGTGCTTCCCCTCGGCACACGCCTGCTGCACGAGCGGGTTGTTCGCGCTCTCGAGCAGCTTTTCAAATTCGTAAAGATACTTCAGGTCTTTCAAACGGCTCTCCCCTCCATGTTAAAAAAGTCGCATACTGGTAGACACATTATACAGGACATTGTCCCATATCGCAATAGATTTTGAACATCTTTCCTGAAAATGTGCAAAAATTGACCACCCGTTTCCAGCGCCGCTGTGGTATAATGGGCGCAGAAAATGTGCAGGAGGTGCCCGTCATGAAGCCCCAGTTTGCCAATGTGTTCAACGTCTCGGTCAACGACAACCGCTCGGAGTGCTCGCTGAGCTTTTACCACATGTATATGCAGCACAATTACACGCCCCAGCCCAAGGGCCTGATCGACATGCCGGAAAAGACGGTCGGCGAGGTCGCGAGCATCATGCTCACGCGCGAGGGGGCGCACGCGCTCACGCGCCTGCTCATCCAGAGCTTCGGCCTGCCGGAGGATCAGGCATGAGCGCGGCGGAGACGCTCCGCCCCGGCCGCTACCGGCACTTCAAGGGGAAGGAATATGAGCTGCTCTTTCTCGCCACGCACTCGGAGACATTGGAGCCGATGGTCGTCTACCGCGCGCTCTATGGGGAGCGCGGCGTCTGGGTGCGCCCCGCCGCCATGTGGGACGAGGAGATCGAGCGCGACGGGCGGACCGTCCGCCGCTTCACATACATTGGCGATGCATAAACACAGCGCGCCGGGGCAAATGCCCCGGCGCGCTGCTTGCGTCGCGGTATGTTAAATCAGGTGCTGCGCGCGGCAGAGCGCGGCATATTCACCATCGCGGGCGATGAGCTCGGCGGGCGTGCCCTGCTCGCAGATGCGCGCGCCGTCGATCACGGCGATGCGGTCGGCGCCCTGCACGGTGCTCAGCCGGTGGGCGATGAGGATGCACGTGCGGCCGCGGGCGAGCGTGTCGAGCGCGCGCTGGATGCGCTGCTCGGTCACGGAGTCGAGCGCACTCGTGGCCTCGTCGAGGATGAGGATCTGCGGATTTTTCAGAAACAGGCGCGCGATGCTCAGCCGCTGCTTCTGTCCGCCGGAGAGCATGACGCCGCGCTCGCCGACATAGGTGTCGTACCCGTCGGGCATGGCGCGGATCTCGCGGTCGATCTCGGCACAGCGCGCGGCCTGCTCGATCTCGGCGTCCGTGGCGTCGGGGCGGCCGTAGCGGATGTTTTCGCGGATGGTGTCCGCAAACAGAAACACCTCCTGCTGCAGCACGCCGACGCAGCGGCGCAGGGATGCCTGCGTCACGGTGCGCACATCGATGCCGTCGATGCAGACGGAGCCCTGCGTCACGTCGTAAAACCGCGGCAGCAGCTGGCACAGCGTCGTCTTGCCGCCGCCCGAGGGGCCGACGACGGCCAGCGTCTCGCCCGGAGCGATGTGCAGGTCGATGTGCGAGAGCACGTTCACGCCCCCGGCATAGTCAAAGCTCACGTCGTTGTAGTCCACCTGCCCGCGCACCGGCGGCAGCTCCCGCGCGTCCGGCGCGTCGGCAATGTCGGGCTGGATGCGCATCAGCTCCAGAAAGCGCTGGAAGCCTGCCGTGCCGTCGGTGAACACCTCCATGAAGTTCACGAGCGTGCGGATGGGGGAGATGAACGTCGTCACGTACAGGGAAAACGTGATCAGATCCACGTAGTCCATCTGCCCGCGCATGATGAATGCGCCGCCGAGCGCGATGACCACGACCTGCATGGCCGACATGGTGAACTCCATCCCGCCCTGGAACACGCCCATGGCGCGGTACCAGTCGGTCTTGCTGTGCTTGTAGCGGTCGTTGCAGGCGAGGAACTTCTCGCGCTCGGCCGCCTCGTTCGTGAACGCTTTGGCCGTGCGCACGCCGGAAATGCCGGACTCGATGACGGTGTTGATCTCCGCCTGGCGGCGCTTGACGGCGACGTTCGCATCGTTCATGCGCCGGCGCTGGCGCATGGTGATCCACACCGACAGCGGCACGAGCAGCAGCAGCACCAGCGTCAGCTGCCAGCAGATCGGCGCCATGAGCGCGAGTGCGCCGCCGAGCGTGACCACCGCCGTGAGCAGGTACTCCGGGCCGTGGTGCGCCAGCTCCGTGATGGAAAACAGGTCGCTCGTCATGCGGCTCATGAGCACGCCTGTGCGGTTCTGGTCAAAGAAGCGGAAACTCATTGTCTGCAGGTGCTCAAACAGCGCCTGACGCATATCCGCCTCGATGAGCACGCCGCAGCGGTGACCGATGACGGTCACGGCGTACTTGAACACGGCCTTGAGCAGGTAGGCCGCCAGCAGCGCCGCCATGACGGCGAAAAACGTCCGGTACAGCCCCAGCGGCAGCAGGCGCAGCATCGCCTGGCGCGACACGTAGGGAAACGCCAGGTCCGCCGCGCACGAGAGCAGCGCGAAGAGCATATCGAGCGCGAACAGCCGCCGGTGCGGCCGGTAATAGGTCAAAAACTGCCGCAGTGGGCGGCCGGAATCATTCGAATGCATGGAATCGCTCCCCTTCCGAGACAGTTTATCCGCTCCGGCGGTGTGTGTCAAGCCGCGGTTTTGGGATTGACCCGCCGCCGGAAACGTGATACCATATTTTCGGTCACTTTGTGCCGAAACCTGTCACCGAGGATGTGGGGATATGCGAAAAGCTCTCAAAACCGTCTTGTGCGTCGCGCTCGTGTTGGCGCTGGCCGTGGTCATCGCGCTGCGCGTGCTGCCGCCGATGAACGCCCCGGCGCAGTCTGCCGCCGCCACGCCGACCCCGGCCGCGGCTGCCGCGCCCACCCCCACGCCCGAGCCGGACAACGGCCTGCCGAAGGTCAATACCGGCAGCTGGGAGCTCACGCTCGTCAACGCGCACAACTCCATCGGCGAGGCCGTGCCGGAGGATCTGGCCGAGCTCGAGGGCGGCCGCTATTTTGACGCCCGCGCCGTGGACGCGCTCAAGGAATTCATCGCCGCAGCGCGCGCCGAGGGGCTGAGCGTGTGCCTGTCGAGCGCGTACCGCAGCTATAACGAGCAGACGTATCTGTTCAACCGCAAGGTCAGCCAGTGCGGCGGCGACGAGGCTGCGGCCGCCCGCATCGTCAACCGGCCCGGCACGAGCGAGCATCAGCTCGGCCTGTGCGCCGACATCACGGACAAGTTCTACGAGGTCAAGACGCAGAACCTTGAAAAGACCGCGCTCTACCAGTGGATGTACGCCCACTGCCAGGACTACGGGTTTATTCTCCGCTACCCCGCCGACAAGCAGGACATCACCGGCGTCATGTACGAGCCGTGGCACTTCCGCTACGTCGGGAAAGAGGCGGCTGCCTACATCATGGAAAACGGCCTCTGCCTCGAGGAGTTCCTCGACCTGTACAAATGAATCTCCCCGGGGTGCTTCCTGCAGGATACACCCCGGATTTGTGCGTTTTGCTGCAAAATTCTAGGTAAATTCTAGGCAAATTGTGAAAACCACCGCTTGAAATCTTGCATTTTTTCTGTTAGACTAAAAGTAACTGAAAAAGAAAGGAGCGTGATAACGTTATGCGTACCAATCAAGTCCAGGACCTGGACGATCTGATCTTCTCGGACAGCAGCTGGCAGCCCAGCAGCAAGTGAGAAGCCATAGAGCCGGATGACGCCACGCCATGTGCGTGGATTTTTTATATTTAAAATGCGATCCCCGCCGGCCTCCGCGTGAAAAACGGTTGCAATTTTCGCGGCCATGTGCTACGAATAGAGCAGAAACGAAACAGGAGGCTGATCTCTATGGCATTCATCCGCAAGCTCCCCGACACGCCCGAGTGCATCGAGCACCTCAAGGGCGGCGCCGGCCACCTCGAGCGCTATGCCCTCCTCTCTCCGGAGGAGATGCTCGGCGCCGGCACGGTCTGCGCCCGCATGGTGCTGCAGCCCGGCTGCGAAGTTGGCGAGCACACCCACCACGGCAACTATGAAGTGTACTATTTTCTCTCCGGCCGCGGCACTTACCGCAGCAACGGTGAGACGACGACCGTGGACGCCGGCACCGTGACCTTCACGGGCGACGGCGAAAGTCATTTCCTGCGCAACGACGGCCCCGAGCCGCTGGAGTTTTTGGCCCTTGTGCTCAATCTCCCCGCGCAGGCATAAACGACGGAAACGAAAAGCCTTCCCCGATCAGGGAAGGCTTTTTATTTGAAAACCAATCAGCGGGCATCCATCGGATGCCCGCTGACCTTATGTATGCACTTACTTGCTCCGGATATACGCGTCGATGGCAGCGGCGGCCTTCTTGCCGGCGCCCATCGCCTTGATGACGGTGGCCGCACCGGTGACGGCGTCGCCGCCGGCGAACACGCCGTCCTTCATGGTGGTCACGGTGTCGTCCTTGACGACGATGCCGCCGCGATCGCTGTACTCGAGGTCCGGCGTCGCCTTGCGCAGCAGCGGGTTGGGGGAGGTGCCCAGCGCCATGATGACGGAGTCGCAGGCCATCTCAAACTCGCTGCCCGGCACTTCGATCGGACGGCGGCGGCCCTTCTCGTCGGGCTCGCCGAGCTCCATGCGGATGCACTTGAGGCCGCGGACCCAGCCCTTGTCGTCGGCCAGGATCTCGACGGGGTTGCACAGCAGGTGGAAGTTGATGCCCTCTTCCTTCGCGTGCTCGTACTCTTCCTTGCGGGCGGGGATCTCCTCCTCGCCGCGGCGGTACACGACCGTCACGTCCGCACCCAGACGCTTGGCGCAGCGTGCGGCGTCCATGGCGACGTTGCCGGCGCCGACGACGGCTGTCACGTGGATGGGCATGAGCGGGGTGTCGTAGCGCTCGTCATACGCGTGCATGAGGTTGATACGGGTGAGGAACTCGTTGGCGGAGAACACGCCGCAGTAGCTCAGGCCCGGGATGTTCTGGAACTTCGGCAGACCGGCGCCGGAGCCGATGAACACGGCCTCGTACTTGTCGTCGCCGAGGAGCTTCTCGGCGTCCTTGCCGAGCAGCTCGTCAATGCTCATGCACTTGCCGATGGTCGCGTCGCACACGATGTTGACGCCCATGGCCACGAGCTTGTCGATCTCCTTTTGCACGATGGCCTTCGGCAGACGGAACTCGGGGATGCCGTAAGCCAGCACGCCGCCGGCCTTGTGGAAGTGCTCGTAGACGGTCACGTCGTAGCCGAGCTTGGCCAGGTCGCTCGCGCAGGCGAGGCCGGACGGGCCGGAGCCGATGACCGCGACGCGGTGGCCGTTGGTGGCGATCTTCTCGGGCATCTCGTCGGCGTTCTCGCGGTTCCAGTCGGCGACAAAGCGCTCCAGACGGCCGATGCCGACGGGCTCGCCCTTGATGCCGCGCACGCACTTGCTCTCGCACTGCTTCTCCTGCGGGCAGACACGGCCGCAGATGGCGGGCAGGGAGCTGTCCTCGAGGATCTTGTGGTAAGCGCCCTTGAAGTCCTGCTCGCGGACGCGGGCGATGAACTGCGGGATCTTGACATTGACCGGGCAGCCGGACATGCAGGCCGGGCGCGGGCAATTCAGGCAGCGGTTGGCCTCATCGACCGCCATCTCGACGGTGTAGCCAAGCGCGACTTCTTCAAAATTCTTATTGCGGACGTTCGGGTCCTGCTCCGGGATCGGATTCTTTTTGGGAGACATATTCGCCATGATTACTTCTCCTCCTTCTTCTGCGCGGCTTCCTCGGCGTCGGCCATGGCCTGCAGATTGCAGTAGTGGTGGCGGCGCTCGAACACCTTCTGCTCCTGTGCCTCATAGATCTTGGAACGGGCGATCGCCTCGTCGAAATCGACGAGGTGGCCGTCGAACTCCGGACCGTCGACGCAGGTGAACTTCATCTTGCCGTCCACGGTCAGGCGGCAGCCGCCGCACATGCCGGAGCCGTCGATCATGATGCAGTTCATATCGACCATCGTGGCCACGCCGTATTCCTTCGTGATCTGGCACACGAACTTCATCATCGGCAGCGGGCCGATGCAGATGCAGTGATCGTACTGCTTGCCCTCGGCCTTGGCCTTCTCGAGCAGCTCCTTGAGCTTGACGGTCGTGAAGCCCTTCTCGCCGTAGGTGCCGTCGTCGGTCATCATGTACAGATGATCGCAGCAGGCGCGCATCTCCTCCTCGAGCACGACGATGCCCTTGGTGCGGAAGCCCGCGATGATGTCGACATCGCAGCCGAGGCGGTGCGCCTCTTTGGCCTGCGGCCACGCGATGGCGCAGCCGGAGCCGCCGCCGACGACCACGACCTTGTGCATATTGTCGAACTCGGCGGGGTTGCCGAGCGGGCCGACAACGTCGGCCACATAGTCGCCGGCCTTCTTGCTGGCGAGCAGGGCCGTCGTGCTGCCGACGCGCTGCATGATGACCGACACGGTGCCGGCCTCACGATCGTAGGAAGAGATCGTGATGGGCATGCGCTCGCCGAACTCGTCGACGCGGAACATCAGGAACTGACCCGGCTGCGCCTTGCGGGCGACGAGCGGGGCCTCGAACGTGACGCGGAACATATTGTCAGATAATCTTTCGTTATTGACGATTTTGAACATGAAAATCACCTCAAGGCACTATTATAGCGGAATTGCATATTTTCCACAAGGGAGAAACGAAAAATCTAAATTTTAACATGGAAAACGACGAAAAACTGTCAGAATGAACAAGAAACCGTCCAATTTTCTGAGCAAATGGGCGGACGCTTGCAAGAGGGAAATGCAAAAACGCAGCGAATTGCACAAAACATCCCCCCTCAGAAAAGGAAGAAAAAAGCAAAAGCCCATGGTCACAGGGAAACCGCCCGCCCCAACCGGGGCGGGCGGCGGATATGCGGTTGCGCGGCCTCTGGCGCGCTCAGCGCTCGGAACTGGTGGCAGCGCTGGTGCTGCCGGTCCACTGCCAGTTGGCGATCTCGGGCAGGTCCACGCCGTGCGCGGCGATGTACTGCCGGTGCTCGACGAGCTTGTCGCGCATCTGCTGCACGGCGTAGGCGCCGCGGTTGCCGAGCTGGGGCAGGCGCTTGATGACGTCGATGACGAGGTGGAAGCGGTCGAGCTCATTGAGCACGCGCATGTCAAACGGCGTCGTGATCGTGCCCTCCTCGACGTAGCCGCAGACGAACATGTTCTGGTTGTGGCGGGTGTACGTCAGCTCGTGGATCAGCTTCGGATAGCCGTGGAAGGCGAAGATGATGGGCTTATCCTTCGTGAAGATGAGGTCATAGTCCTCGTCCGTGAGGCCGTGCGGGTGGTCGGCGTGCGGCTGGAGCTTCATGAGATCGACTACGTTCACGACGCGCACGCGCACCTCCGGCAGCTTCTCGCGCAGGATGGTCACGGCGGCGAGCGTCTCGAGCGTCGGCGTGTCGCCGCAGCAGGCCATGACGACATCGGGCTCTGCGCCCTGGTCGCTGCTGGCCCACTCCCAGATGCTCACGCCCTGCGTGCAGTGGCGCACGGCCTGCTCCATGGTCAGCCACTGCGGCCGCGGATGCTTGGAAGCCACGATGACGTTGATATAGTTCCGGCTGCGGATGCAGTGGTCAAAGCAGCTGAGCAGGCAGTTTGCGTCCGGCGGCAGATAGATGCGCACGACGTCGGCCTTTTTGTTCGCCACGTGGTCGAGGAAGCCCGGGTCCTGGTGCGTGAAGCCGTTGTGATCCTGCTGCCACACGTTCGAGGCGAGCACGTAGTTGAGCGAGGCAATGTCCTGCCGCCAGGGCAGCTGGTTGCAGACCTTCAGCCACTTGGCGTGCTGCGCGACCATGGAGTCCACGATGCGGATAAAGGCCTCGTAGCTGTTGAAAAAGCCGTGGCGGCCGGTGAGCAGGTAGCCCTCGAGCCAGCCCTCGCACATATGCTCCGAGAGCATGGAGTCCATGACGCGGCCGTCCGGGTCGAGGAACTCGTCGTTGTCGGTCGCCTCGGCGACCCAGCGGCGGCCGGTGACCTCAAACACCGGGCTCAGGCGGTTGGAGGCCGTCTCGTCGGGGGCGAAGATGCGGAAGTTGCGCGCGTCCATATTCTCGCGCATGATGTCGCGCACGAATGCGCCGAGCACGGTCATGTCCTGCGCCTCGACGGCGCCGGGCGCCGGCACGGGCTGCTCATACGTGCGGAAGTCCGGCATGCGCAGCTCGCGCAGCAGCAGTCCGCCGTTGGCGTGGGGATTCGCGCCCATGCGGCGCTGCCCCTTCGGCGCGAGCGCCTGCAGCTCGGGGATGAGCGTGCCGTTGTCGTCAAAGAGCTCCTCGGGGTGGTAGCTGCGCAGCCACTCCTCGAGCTGCACGAGGTGCTCGGGCTTGTCCATTGCGATCGGCACCTGGTGCGCGCGGAACGAGCCCTCCACCTGCTTGCCGTCCACTTCCTTCGGGCCGGTCCAGCCCTTCGGTGCGCGGAACACGATCATCGGCCAGTAGGGACGCGCGGTGTCGTTTGCGGTGCGCGCGTGCTGCTGGATGGCGTGGATCTCCTCGATGGCCCAGTCCATCGTCTCGGCCATTTTGGCGTGCATCTCGGCGGGGTCGTCGCCCTCGACGAAGCGCGGCTCCCAGCCGCAGCCGCGGAAGAACATCTCGAGCTCCTCGTGGCTGATGCGGGAAAAGAGCGTCGGATTTGCGATCTTGAAGCCGTTGAGGTGCAAAATCGGCAGTACCGCGCCGTCCGTGACGGGGTTGACAAATTTGTTGCCGTGCCACGCGGTGGCGAGCGGGCCGGTCTCGGCCTCGCCGTCGCCGACGACGCAGGCGGCGATCAGGTCGGGGTTATCCATCACGGCGCCGAAGGCGTGTGCGAGTGAGTAGCCCAGCTCGCCGCCCTCGTGGATGGAGCCCGGCGTCTCGGGCGCGACATGGCTCGGGATGCCGCCGGGGAACGAAAACTGCTTGAACAGGCGCTGCATACCGGCCGCGTCGCGCGTGATGTTCGGGTACACGTCGGTGTACGAGCCGTCCAGATAGTCCTGCGCGACCATGGCGTTGCCGCCGTGGCCGGGGCCGGAGAGGTAGATCATGTCGAGGTCATATTCGTTGATGACGCGGTTGAGGTGCGTGTAGATGAAGTTCTGGCCGGGCACGGTGCCCCAGTGGCCGACGATCTTCTTCTTGATGTCGCGCTCGGTCAGCCGCCGGCGCAGCAGCGGGTCATCGAGCAGGTAGAGCTGGCAGGCGGACAGATAGTTCGCCGCGCGCCACCAGGCGTCCATCTTGGCCAGCAGCTCCGGCGTGGGTGCAAACGCTTCGTTTTTCATCGTGAAAACCTCCTTATATCCATAGGATGTGCCGTTCGGCACAGGTCATGCCTCGTTTTGCAGCGCGGCGAGCACGGCTTCCGCGCAGCGCAGCCCGTCCACGGCGGCGCTCGTGATGCCGCCGGCGTAGCCCGCGCCCTCGCCGCAGGGGTAGAGCCCATGTACACCGGTGCTGCACCGGTCGTCCCCGCGCACGATGCGCACGGGGCTGCTCGAGCGGGTCTCGGGCGCGGTGAGCACGGCGTCCGGGTCGTCAAAGCCGCGCAGCTTTTTTCCGAAAGCGGGCAGCGCCTGCGCGAGCGTGTCCGTGATGCGCTTGGGCAGCACGTCGTGCAGGTCGCACCACGTCACGCCGGGGCGGTACGTCGGCTGCACGCGGCCGGGGCCGGTGCTGGCGCGCCCGGCGAGAAAGTCGCCCGCCAGCTGTGCCGGGGCGTGGTAGTTGCCGCCGCCGCGCACATAGGCGCGCTGCTCGATGCTGCGCTGCCAGTACATACCGCCGAGGGTGCTTTTGTCCGGAAAGTCCTCCGGCCGCAGCGTCACGAGCACGGCGGCGTTGGCATTTTCCCCGTCGCGGCGGGAGTTGCTCATGCCGTTGGTGCACACGCCGCCGGGTTCCGAAGCCGCGGCGAACACCTCGCCGCCCGGGCACATGCAGAACGTGTACGCGCTCGACCCGTCCGGCAGGTGGCAGGAGAGGGAATAATCCGCCGCCGGCAGACGCTCCGCCGCCGCACCGTACTGCGCGGCGTTGATGTCTTTTTGCCGGTGCTCGATGCGTACGCCCATCGAAAACGGCTTCGGCTCCATCGGCACGCCCTGCGCGAGCAGCATTTCAAATGTATCGCGCGCACTGTGGCCGATCGCGAGAATGACCTGCCGCGCCGGAAGCGTATAGCCGCCGGCCGGCCCGGCCACGGTCAGCGCTGCGATATGTCCGCTCTCCGTGGACAGCCCCGTCACGCGGTGGCCGAAGCGCACCTCGCCGCCGCGGTCGATGATCTCGCGCCGGAGATTCTGCACGACCTCGACGAGCACGTCCGTGCCGATGTGGGGCTTGGCGTCGTAGGTGATGTGCTCCGGCGCGCCGTGCGCCGCGAACTCCGCGAGCACGAAGCCGATGCGCGCGTCGTGCGTGCCGGTGTTGAGCTTGCCGTCGGAGAACGTGCCCGCGCCGCCCTCGCCGAACTGCACGTTGCATTCGGGGTCAAACGGCCCGCCCGCGCGAAACGCCGCGATCTGCGCACTGCGCGTCTGCGCGTCCGGCCCGCGCTCGAGCACGATGGGCCGTGCGCCCGCGCGCGCGAGCAGCAGCGCCGCGAACATCCCCGCCGGGCCGAAGCCCACGATCACGGGGCGCGTCTGCGGCGGCGTGATGCGGGGGATGGGGTAGGTCTTGTCCTGCACGATCGCGGCGCCGCGGCAGCGGCGGACGAGCCGCCGCTCGTCCCCGCGCACGGTCACGCCGACGGTGTAAACATAGTGAATGTCGTCTTTTTTGCGCGCATCGAGCGACTTTTTGCGGATGCGCAGGCCGGTGATGTCACCGGCCGGAATGTTCAGTGCTCCGGCGGCCAGCGCTTTGAGCGCCGCCTCGTCCGCGCCGGGGGCGAGCTTCAGGTTCGAAATTGCGATCATCGGCACGCCCTCCCGGCCGCGCGGCCGCTGGCCCACGCCCACTGCAGGTTGTAGCCGCCGCAGTCGCCGTCGATGTCCAGCACCTCGCCGCAGGCGTACAGCCCCGGCACGAGACGGCTTTCCATCGTCGCGGGGTCAAATTCATCCGTGCGGATGCCGCCGGCCGTGACCTGCGCGCTCTCAAAGCCCTCCGTGCCGCGCACCGGCAGCGCAAAGCCCTTCGCGGTGCGCACGAGCGCTTTGAGCTCGGCGTCCGTCACGTCGCCGAGCGGCCGCCCGCCGGGGATGCCTGCACAGCGCAGCAGCATCTTGCCCACGCGGTTGTGCACCGTGCCGGTCAGCACTTCCTCACAGGGGAGCGCGGGTGCGGTGGCCCGCCGCGCCTGCAAAAATGCCAGACATTCCGGCGCGCTGTGTTCGCGCAGCAGGTCGAGCGTCACGGTCTGCCCCTCGCCGCCGCAGGCGGCCGCGCGCGAGATCTCAAACACGGCCGGACCGGACACGCCCTTTTCCGTGAACTGCACCTCGCCCGCGCTGCGCGCGAGGATCTCCCGGCCGCGCGTGAGCGTCACGCGCGCGTCGGCGCGCACGCCCTTGAGCGCGCGAGGATAGGTCGGGTCGGTCGTCAGCTGCACGAGCGCGGGGTGCAGCGCCGTGCGCCGGTGACCGAGACTTTGCAGCAGGGTGTACCCGTCGCGCACGCCGCCGGCCTTCGCCCCGGCGGCACCGCCGCACGCGATGATGACGCGCTCGGCGGGAAACTTCGCGCCCTCCGTTTCGATGACAAAGCCGCGTCCCTGCCGGCGCACGGCCGTCACGGCCTCGCCCGCGCGCAGGGTGATGTTCGGCTGCGCGAGCGCGAAGCGCAGCACGTCCACGACGCTGTTGGCCGCGTTCGAGAGCGGGTATACGCGGCCGCCCGGCTCCGTCACGGTCATGAGTCCGTGCGCGGCAAACCAGTTGAGCGCCGCCTCGGGCGGGAAGGCCGCGAGCGCCGGCGCGGCAAAGTCCGGCTGCGCGCCGTGGTAGTTTTCGGGTGCGGCGCCGGTGTTCGTCAGGTTGCAGCGGCCGTTGCCGGTCACGGCGAGCTTGCGCCCCACGCGCGCCTGCCGCTCGAAGAGCAGGATCTCATTTTCCGGTTGCTCGGCGGCGGTCAGCGCGGCCATCATGCCGGACGCGCCCGCGCCGATGACTGCGATCGTCATGGCGATGCTCCGTTTCTATCGTTTTTCCCCTTCATTAAACCACACTTTTCCCGCAAATACAAGAAAACGGAGGGACTCCCTGACGCTGCGCACCCTAAGCCGCCGCCTTGATTGCGCGCGACTGGTGATGCATCTTCTCCTGATTGCGCACGGCCGGTGATGCGCCGCACCCCAAGCCTTCTCCTTGAGGAGAAGGTGCTGAGCGCAGCGAAGCGGATGAGGTGGAAATGTCCCGGCTTCCTCCAGCGCCGCCGGTGATGCTCAGGTCGTCTGACACAAACACCTCATCCGTCACGGCGTACTGCCGTGCCACCTTCCCCTCGAGGGGAAGGCATCGCCCACCGGCAGTGCGGTGCACCCTCAAAGGGGAGGCTTTTCGGACGTCACGCACGCAGGCGATTTTGCCCCTGCCCGTGCTCGACCGGCATCCCGCCGGATGAGGTGGAAGTGTCCCGGCTTCCTCCGGCGCCGCCGGTGATGCTCAGGTCGTCTGACACAGACACCTCATCCGTCACGGCGTGACCGCCGTGCCACCTTCCCCTCAAGGGGAAGGCAACGCCCACCGGCAGTGCGGTGCACCCTCAAGGGGGAGGCTTTTCGGACGTCACGCACGCAGGCGATTTCGTTCTTGCCCGTGCTCGACCGGCATCCCAGCGGATGAGGTGGAAATGTCCCGGCTTCCTCCGGCGCCGCCGGTGATGCTCAGGTCGTCTGACACAGACACCTCATCCGTCACGGCGTACTGCCGTGCCACCTTCCCCTTGAGGGGAAGGCAACGCCCACCGGCAGTGCGGTGCACCCTCAAGGGGAAGGCTTTTCGGACGTCACGCACTCTGGCAATTTCGTTCTTGCCCGTGCTCGACCGGCATCCCAGCGGATGAGGTGGAAATGTTTCGGCTTTCTCCGGCGCCGCCGGTGATGCTCAGGTCGTCTGACACAGACACCTCATCCGTCACGGCGTGACCGCCGTGCCACCTTCCCCTCGAGGGGAAGGCAACGCCAACCGGCAGTGCGGTGCACCCTCAAGGGGAAGGCTTTTCGGACGTCACGCACGCAGGCAATTTCGTTCCCGCCTATGCTCGACCGGTGGTTCGGCGCGCTTCCTTCCCGGACAAACAAAACCGGCGGCAGCCAAATGGGCCGCCGCCGGTTTTCGGGCGTGCTGTTTACTTTTTCGGCACATCGCACTCGGGCATCAGCTCGTCGCTCATGACGGCCAGCACATGCTCGAACGTCGCCAGCTCCGCGGACGTGAACCGCTCGTGGATGCGTGCCATCACCGTGTCGATGTAGCTTTGCATGAGGCCGTTGTAGCAGTAGAACTTGTCCGACAGCTTCAGGTGGTATTCGCGCCGGTCGGTGTCGGAGTTCTCCTTGACGATGTACCCCTTGCGGATGAGGCTGTTGACCTTGTAGGTCGCGTTGGACTGCGAGATGCCGAGAAAATCCGCGAACTGACTGATGGTCGGCGCGTCGAGCTCATGGATGACCTCGACGGAGAAGGCCTCCATCGCGCTCAGCGAGCCCTCGCGTTCGCGCACCTGTGAAAACAGGCGGCGAAAAAATTGCAGCTTAAACTTCTCATACACGCTCTGAAAATTCTGCTCCAGCATCGGAAGCTCCCCCTTACTTCTTCGATTCGCACGCATTTTCTTTTCTTTTCTACACCAAAGTGACAAAAAAGTAAAGAGCCGGACGCGGAGAAATTCCCGCGCCCGGCAAAATTGAGCAGAATTTCATGTTTCACGGCGCCTTCGGCCCGTCGTCTGGCCTGGACCCGGCGTCGTCCTCGCCGATGACCTCGCCGGTCGTTTCGATGGCGGTGGCGTTGTCCACAAAGTCGTGCACGGCGTTTTTCACGTCCTTGACAAAGACGGCGGCATATACGACGGTGCACAGGTTCTGCACGCCGTCGACGATGAGCGATACGCCCATCATGATCGTGAGCACCTGCTTGCCGTCAAAGGGATTGAACACCAGCAGGATGCCGAGCACCAGGCACACGACCGTGCACACGAGCGTGACCCACCACGAGTGCGCGCCCATGCGCCGCGAATCGACGGCGACCTGCAGCTTAAACACGCTGTCGACGAGCACGAGCAGGCCGATCATGACCGAGAGGATGTCCGTCAGTGCCGGGGCGCGCCAGAGCATGAGCGCGCCGAGAATGATGCAGAACAGGCCCACGGCAAAATCGAACCGGATGGCCACGCCCTCGACTTCGCGGATGAAATAGAGCACGATCTTCATCACGCCGAACACAGCCATGGCAGCGCCGAGAATGCGGCAGATCATGATGAGGGACGTCTCGGGATTCACAACAAGATAGATGCCGAGCAGCAGGAACATCGCGCTGAGCACGACGTAGCTCCACTTGATGCGCTTGAAAATTTTCATGGGATCTCCTCCTTACAGGCCGAGCGGTTCGTCAATGAGCACGACCTCGACCTTGGCCATGTCGAACATCTGTCCCCAGAGCACGAGCAGCGCGTTGCAGCCGCGGCTCTTGCTGCGGCAGTCAAAGCAGCGGCCGGCCGTGTGACACGGCTGGTCGCCGTCAAAGCGCTTCATGTTCTGCACGGCGGCGGTGTTGCGCGCGCGGAACAGGGCGCTGTCAAAGTCCGGGCAGATCTTGTTCGTGCCCGCGACGATGTACACCGTCTTGCCGATGCCGTAGACCATGGCGGCGAGGCGGTTGCCGCGGCCGTCGATGTTGAGGATCTGGCCGTCCTCTGTAATGGCATTGGCGCTGCTGAGATACACGGGCGCGGTCAGCGCTTGGTCGAGCGTGTCGAAGCCCGGCGTGCGCCAGTGCCACCAGACGGTGTTGTGCTTTGTCAGCCGGTCGTACAGGCCGAGCTGGTCGATGGTCTTGCTGCCGCCGATGCCGACGGTGGTCGCGTCGATCGCGCCGTCGAGATAGTCCGCCGCCTCGGCTGCCGTGGCGAAGTGCTGCACGGCAAAGCCGCGGCCGGTCAGGGCGCGGATGGTTTTTTCGATGTCCATGGGACATGCCTCCATATCTGATATTCTGCCCTTATCCTACCATTGTCATCCGCCGCTGTCAATTTCCATTGCGGTTGAATCCGGCGGCGCGGTTTGCTATAATGGCGGCAGAAATACACGGAGGGGAGAGAATTCTCATGCAGTTGCTTTATGCGCTGGCGAAGCTGCGCACACCGTTTTTGGACACGGTGCTCGGCGCACTCACCAACTGCGGCGGCGAGATCGTGTTCATGGCCGTCGCCATCATCGTGTTCTGGTGCGTGAGCAAGTCCTGCGGGTACTATATGCTCACAGTCGGCTTTGTCGGCACGATCGTCAACCAGTTTCTCAAGCTGGTGTTCCGCATCCCGCGCCCATGGGTGAAGGACCCGAATTTTCAGATCGTCGAGAGCGCCCGCGCCGAGGCCACCGGCTACTCGTTCCCGAGCGGGCACACGCAGAATGTCTTTGCCTCCTTCGGCTGCCTCGGCCGCTGGACGCGGCGGACGTGGCTGCGCGTGGTCTGTGCCGTTGTGATCGTGCTCACGGCGTTTTCGCGTATGTACCTCGGCGTGCACTCGCCGCTGGATGTCGGCGTGTCGTTCGGCATCGGGCTCGTGCTGGTGCTCGCGCTCTACCCGCTCTTTCGCGATATTGACAGCCATCCGAACCGGCTCTACTGGCTCTTCGGCGCCATGGCCGTGCTGGGCCTTGCGTACCTGCTCTTTGCCGAGCTTTGGCCGTTTCCCGCGGACGTGGACGCCGCCAACCTCGCCTCCGGCCGCAAGAACGCCTACACGCTGCTCGGCGCGGTGCTGGGCATGACATTTTCCTACTGGCTCGACCGGCGGTATGTGCACTTTGACGTGCGCGCCGTCTGGTGGGCGCAGGTGCTCAAGGCCGTGCTGGGCCTCGCCATCACGATCGGCCTGCGCGCCGTGCTCAAGGCGCCGCTGCTCGCGCTGTGCGGTGGGCACAACATCGCCAACCTCATCCGCTATGCGCTCATGGTCGTCTTCGCCGCCGGCATCTGGCCGATGACCTTCCGTTGGTTCGGCCGCCTCGGGCGGAACAAACCCGCGCCCGGTGCGTCAGATTGAATTGACTTGACGGCATAAGTGTGTTACTATTTATCTTATAAAGTTATGTAAACATGCCAACACGGACATAAAGAGGTGCGTATCACATGGACAAACACGCATTGGATCCCGCCTGCCTGCTCGGTGACCGGCTGCAGACGCTCTCGCGCGCGGAGCTGACCGCGCTGGCCGAGGCGCTGTGCCGCATCCTGGCGGAGCGCGGGACATATCACGGCGGCATCCGCCCGGACAACATCAGCCGTGCTTCCGACGGCACGGTCGGTCTCGGTGCGCCCGCCCGCACGGACACGAAGGACTGGACGACCGAGGAGCTGGAATTCATGGCGCCCGAGGTCTTCTGGAGCGGCACGCGCGACGCCTCGGCTGATGTGTATTCGATCGGCCTGCTGCTGTATGCGGGCGTGTCGGGCGGCCGCCTGCCGTTTTACCCGGACGACCGGGCCGCGCAGCCCGAGGATCAGGCCGCCGCGCTGCGCCGCCGCATGAACGGCGAGCCGCTGCCCACGGCGCGCAAGGCCGGCCGCGGCCTTGCGGAGATCATCGCGCGCGCCACGCAGTGCAAACCGGCCGACCGCTACGCCACGCCGGCGGAGCTGTGCGCCGCGCTTGAGCAGTACGACGCCGAGCAGCGCCGCAGCGTGCCGACCGCGCAGGAGATGTTCCATAAGCCGGAGCAGGAGCTCAGCGACGTTGAGCGCATGATGCTCGCCATCCTCACCGAGGAGGCCGCCGCGCCCGAACCGGAGGCCGAACCGGAGCCGGAGACCCCGGCGGAGGAACCTGCCGCCGAGGAAGTCCCGGCCGAGGAAGTCTCTGCTGAAGAGCTTGTGTTTGAGGAGCCTGCGGCCGAGGAAGCCCCGGCAGCGCCGGAGACCGCGCCCGAGGAACCGGCACCGGAAGCCAAGCCCGAGCCGGAAACCGAAGCCGAGCCGGAAACCGAAGCCAAGCCCGAACCGGAAGCCAAGCCCGAACCGGAAGCCAAACCGCAGCCCGCGCCGGAGCAGAAGCCCGCACAGCCGCTGCCGAATAAATTCCGCCCGGAAAAGCAGCCTGTCAAGCCGGAGACCCCGGTCAAGTCGAAGCCGGAGCGCAAACCGGAAAAGCCGCCGGCCAAAAAGCCGGAGGCCTATCGTCCCGCCCCGAAAAAGCGCGAGCCGGATGCGCAGCGCCAGTCGCACAAGGCGGGCATCCTGCTGACCGTGCTCATCATCTGCGCGGCCGTGCTGGCCGTGCTGCTGCTGCGCTCGCTCGGCGTGTTCGGCACGCCCACCACGGCGGAGACCACCCCGACGCCGACCGTCCCCGTCGAGACCGCCGTCCCGACCGAGACGCCCACGCCCACCCCGACGCCGAAGCCGGAGCCGACGTATGAGGTCGTCACGGCGGACGTCTCCTGGGCGGACGCCGAAGCGGCGGCCGAGGCCAAGGGCGGCCACCTCGTCGTGATCGACAGCGCCGAGAAGTGGACGCGCGTCGCCCAGCTGGCTGACGAGTCCGGCCTGACTTATGTCTGGATCGGCCTGCACCGCACCGACAGCGGCGAGCTCGCCTGGGTCAAGGACAATGTCGACCCGGTCTACAACTGGGCGTCTGGTGAGCCGTCCGTGCACGATACCAACGGCGCCGCCGAGGACTATGTGCTCATCACGCGCACAAACAGCGGCTGGTATTATAACGACTGCATCGGCGATCCCGCCGGCCGCTACCCGCAGTTCTACAGCGGCAAGATCGGCTATATCATCGAGATCGACCCGTAAAATGTGCAAAAAGCTCCCCGGCCATCCGGCCGGGGAGCGATTTTTTTGTGCAGCGTTCAGGTCTGCCAGTCGGTGACCGGCTTTCCGTCGCTGTCGGTGAATGTGCCGCAGGCGATCATGATCAGGTCGACCAGCGCGCCGATGCCGAAGCACCCGGCCGTGAGCAGCCAGAGCACGCCCGTGCCGATCTTGCCGACGTAGAACCGGTGGATGCCGAGCCCGCCGACGAAGATGCACAGCAGCAGCGTGATCAGGCGCGATTTCGGGCTGGCGTTCGGGTCGACGGTCTTCGTCGGCGCCACGGCGCAGCCGCAATGCGGGCAGACCACGGCCTCATCGACCAGCTGCGCGCCGCACTGAGCGCAATATTTCATGGTGTTTCCCCCTCTTTCGCCGCCGCAGCGGCCGCATTTTCTGTCATGTGACAAGCATAGTGTAACATTTCCTGCGGCAGTTGTCAATTTCCCAACGGGATACATATCCGCCCGTGCAAAAGCAAAACAGAGGAAGCCGGCCACCCGGCTTCCTCTGTTCGTTTTCACGTTATGCTTTGGGACTGAACTGGTCTTTGCCGACGCCGCACAGCGGGCAGACCCAATCTTCGGGGACGGCTTCCCAAGGCGTGCCGGGGGCGACGCCGTTGTCGGGGTCGCCGGCTGCGGGGTCGTAGACGTAGCCGCAGATGTCACAGACGTATTTCATGGCTGTGTCTCCCGTTATGGCAAATTACTTGCCGAAGTAGCGCTTGAGCAGACCCTCGAACGCCTTGCCGTGGCGGGCCTCGTCGCGGGCCATCTCGTGCACGGTGTCATGGATCGCGTCGAGATTGTACTGCTTGGCCAGCTTTGCGAGCTGGAACTTGCCGTCGGTCGCGCCGTTCTCGGCGTCGACGCGCATCTCGAGGTTCTTCTTCGTGCTGTCGGTGATGACCTCACCGAGGAGCTCGGCGAACTTTGCGGCGTGCTCGGCTTCCTCGTGCGCGGCCTTCTCCCAGTACAGGCCGATCTCCGGATAGCCCTCGCGGTGCGCCACGCGCGCCATGGCCAGGTACATGCCGACCTCGGAGCACTCGCCCTCGAAGTTGGCTCTCAGACCGTCGACGATCTCCTTCTGCACGTCGGCCGGAACGTCGGAACCGAACGCCTTGCCCACGCCGACGACATGCTCAGCCGCCCAGGACTTCTCAGCCTTCTGCTCGATGAACTTGGAGCCGTCGACATGGCACACCGGGCACTCGACCGGCGGCTGCTCGCCTTCGTAAACGTAACCACAGACACTGCAAACCCATTTTTTCATAGTCAGATTCCTCCTGATGTTTTTTGATTTCGATTGTTGGTTTATTTGGAAGCGGATCCCTTGTCCGCTTGCTGACAAGTCTTGCACAGCCCCGTGAACGTGATGCTGCACCCGAGCACCTTTGCGTCCGTCGCGCTCTGGGCGAGGGCACACAGCTGTGCCTCCGGCTGATCGGGCAGCGGCACGTCGATGACCCGGCCGCACTGCACGCAGTGCAGGTGCGCGTGGGGGGTTGTGCGGGCGTCAAACCGCTCCTGCCCGCGGAACACGCCGACGCTCATCGCATCGCCCTCTTCGGCGAAGAGACTCAGGTTCCGGTACACCGTGCCGAGGCTCAGGTTGGGGTAGTCCGGCTTGAGCTGCTGGTAGAGCTCCTGCGCGGTGGGGTGGGCGGTCGTCGCTGCGAGGGCTTCGAGGATGACCTGCCGCTTTTTGCTGTTTTTGCGTGTGGGCATCGAAGCACCTCCTTGCAAATCAGTAACAAGAATTATTACTGATATGAAGATACCACAGGAAACCGCATTTGTAAAGCCCTTTTTGCGAATGATTCTCAAGATTGTGCATTCTGCTGTATTTTCCGTGCCACGCATCGGTGTTTTTGCGCAAAAATATCGGCCGCGCGGGACACCGCGCGGCCGGATTGTGTGGCGGATGCGGTTTACCGCCGGCAGACGTTGGCCGTGATGCCGCACAGCGCCTGCGCGCACTCCATGTCCCACTTGCCCGAGCGGGCAATGTCGTCGATCGAGAGGATGCCCGCGAGCTTGCCGCCCTCGGTCACGGGCAGGCGGCGCACCTGCGCTGTGCGCATGGTCTCCATCGCGCGGCGGATGTCCGCGCCCGCCTCGACCGTCACAGGGTCGCGCGACATGATGCTGCGCACGGTCACGGCGCCCGGGTCGCCCCCGGACGAGACGCAGCGCACCACGATGTCACGGTCGGTGAGCATCCCGGCGAGCGTGCCGTCGTCCTCGCACACGGGCAGCGCGCCGATGCCGCGCATGCGCATCAGCCGCGCGGCGGCGACGACCGGCTCATCCGGATGCGTCACGGCGGCAGCACCCGTCATGTAATTGCGTACCTGCATGAAAACACCCCCTTTGGCCGGAAGCTCCGTCTGCGGAGATTCTCGCCCGCCGGGGGCGGTTTTATACCTATTATAATATGTCGCACCGTGTCGGGCCCGGTCACTGCACGAGCCGGGCGAGCGCCGGCCCGGCGCTCTCGCCGAACAGGCGCACGGCGCGTATGGCCTCCTGCAGCGTGTTGCCGCTGCTGCCGACCTCAATGATGAGCGACCCGCGCGTGAGGTGCTGGTTGTAGCGCTCGTTGACGAGCGTGATCGGCCGCATGAGCGTCGGGTGCGCGGTGTTCACCGCGTCCTGCAGGTACACTGCCAGGCGCAGATTCTCCTCCCAGTACGGGTGGTAGAGGCCCGAGGCGTTCGTGCCCACGAGCAGCATCACCTGCGAGCACGCGGCGTCTGGCAGCTCGGCCACGGTCTTGTAGACCACACTGTCCGAGCACAGCGCGTCGCGGTGCAGGTCAATGACGATGCGCAGGCTCGGGTACTGGCTCAGGTACGCCTGCACGGCGGCGCCCGAGCGGTTGTACGAGCCCGTGTAGCTCGGGTAGTCGTAGATCGTCCGGTCGTGCAGCACCTGCAGGCCGGCGGCCCCGAGCGTGTCGGCCAGCACGTCGCCCACGTGCACGATATTATAATTGGTGTCCTCCGTGCGGCACGTGTCGCTCGCGGGGTAGAGGTCGCGCCCCGCAGGGGTGAAGGCCTCGCTCGCGTGCGTGTGCATGATGAGGATCTGCGGCTCGCCCGCCGGCAGCGTCACGGCCGGGCCCTGCTGCAGCAGGGCCGCCGCGTCCACCGCGATGTCCGTCTCATTCTTGATGCTCAGCCCGCCCGCAATGCTCGTCGCCACGATCGGCAGCCCGTCGGCCGTCGTGGTCGGGGCGTCCTCGGCGGTGTCATCGTCCGCGGTGGGGGTTGGTGTCGCCTCCGGTGCGGGCGTGGACGCGCTGAGCGCTGCCGCTGCCTCCGGTGTGGGGGAGACGTCCACCGGCGGAGCACCCAGCTCCATGCGCACCGATGCCGCCAGCAACTGCTCCGGGTCGAGCCAGAGCCGCAGCCTGTCCGCGAGCGGCGCGCCGCCCGCCGCAGCCGATGCGATCTGCAGGCCGAAAACGGTCAGCCCCACACAGGCCAGTTTTTGCCGCAGCGTCATATCTGCTCACCTCCGATTGCATTCTCCACAATATATATGGTTTCGGGGGTGGAATTATGTCACCGCATCTGCTATACTAAGGACAGAAAAATCTTGAAGGAGGCGTCGTCATGACGATCACATACCGTCCGAAAGGTGTCTGCTCCCGCCTGATGCGGGTGGAGGTGGAGGACGGAATTATCCGCCAAGTTGAGGTGCAAGGGGGGTGCAGCGGCAATCTGCAGGGCATTTCGCGGCTCCTGGTGGGGATGCCGGTGCAGCAGGCCATCGAGCGTATGGAGGGCGTGCGCTGCGGCGGCAAGCCGACCTCCTGCCCGGACCAGCTCGCCAAGGCGCTGCGTCAGGCATTGTGAGGCGGGAAAAAGATTAACATAATTCTTTCAAATAATAAAAATAGTTGACATAATGCAAGTTTGCAAGAATTTTTTGCGAACTTGCATCTTTTTATTTTCGTCACTTTGCGTCGAATCGTTGGCTTTGGTCAAAGTAGACAACACAATTTATTGCGTAGAATAACGTCATATAACGCTATATTTTGTTGTTTGCGCAATTTTTTGTGGATATTATTCAGAACTTAAAAACATGCTTTGTGCACTTTGCCGATTGCGTGCGGCTTGAAAAATGAATATAATTATCCGTAACAGGGCGCGTGGATGGAAGCCCGTGTGCCCTGTGATGAATCAGCAAAGGAGGCTGCACGTCATGAATCGAACGAAGAAAGCGGGCCTGTCCGTGAAGTCGGGCCTGTCGCTGATGTGCATCGTCTGCCTGCTTTGCGGCTTATTGTGCGGATTTTTCTGGCTCGCCGGTGAAAACTCGGCGCTGGCCGCCGGACCGGACGGCAGCGCGCTGGCGGCAAAGGCGGTCGTGAGCGGGGACGCGTCCCTGGCCGCGCCCGAGCGCGACGAGAAGCTTGCGGTGCAGGCCGCCGCGCAGGCGACCTCGCCGGTTGTGCGCACGGTCGCCGTCGGCATGGACGCCGGCGACTACACCGAGACTGTCACCTGCGACTACACGCCCGTGTACGTGGACGACCGCTTCTGCGGCTACTGCTACGTGCTCGGCGATGCGGTCTGGCTCCCGGCGGATGCGTTCGCCGAGATGCTCGGCCTCGAGAGCGACACCGTCACCGATGGGGACACCGAGACCGTCACGGTCGACGGTGCGGACATCACGGCGACCTACGGCGCGACGTACTACACGGCCAACGGCCGCTGCTTCTACGCGCCCGACGGCGTGTATGCCCTCGACGGGGAAGTGGTGCTGCCGCTGGCGGATCTGGAAAAGATCTTCGGTGTCACGGCCGCGTTCAGCGCGGACAATACCAGCCTGCGTGTCGACGCGTCAGAGCAGGCGCTGCTCGAGAGCGGCGAGAGCTATTACGGCGCGCGCGATGTCTACTGGCTCAGCCACATCATCAATGCCGAGGCCGGAAACCAGCCCATGGACGGGCAGATCGCGGTCGGCAATGTCGTGCTCAACCGCGTGGCGGACGAGCGATTTCCCAACAGCGTCAAGGAGGTCGTGTTCGACCGGCGCGGCGGTGTGGCGCAGTTTTCGCCCACGGCCGACGGGCGCATCAGCCTTACGCCGGACGAGGACGCCGAGCTCGCGGCGAAGCTCGCCTTCGAGGGGTATGACCCGGTGGGCGAGAGCCTGTATTTCATCAATCCCTCGGCATGCAATGCCTCGTGGTTCAACAGCCGCCTGACCTACACGGCCACGATCGGCGACCACGTCTTTTACGCATAATAGCTGCACAGGCAGTGTTCCCGCCCGCACGGAGACCCGTGCGGGCGGTTTTTCATGACCGGAGACGAGGGAGCGCCGCTGTTTCGCGCTGCAGGAAAATCGACCGGAATGTCCCTTGACCGTTTCCGGAATTTCGGATATGATAGAAAGATAACAACACGGAAGGAGGTGCGCGCGTGCACAACGACTGGTTTGAGGACGACAATGAGATCCGCCTGCTGCGCCGCGGCAAGCGCCGGCTGCTGGACATCGTGTTCGGCCGCACGATGGTCATCACGCTGCTGCTCCTGCTGCAGATCGCCATCATGGTGCTCGGTACGCACTATCTCGGCCGCTACTACCCCGCGCTGACGATCGTCCTGCGCGTGCTGAGCGTTGCGGTCATCATCTACCTTGTCAACAAGTCCGGCAGCGCGACGACGAAGATCACCTGGATCATCCTCGTCATGGCACTGCCGGCGTTCGGCGTGCTGCTGTACCTGTTCGTGCAGCTCGACATCGGCCACCGCTACGCCAATCGCCGCGTGCAGGAGAGCATCCTGAGCACCGTGCAGTACGTCCCGCGCCAGACCGAGCTCATGGCCCGCCTGCGCACCGAGCTGCCAGAGGTGCACAACCTCGCTGAGTACACGCTGCGCTCCGGCGACTACCCCGTGTACGAAAACACTGCCGTGACCTACTACCCCATGGGGCAGGACAAGATCGGTGCGCTCATCGAGGCGCTGCAGTCGGCCGAACACTTCATCTTCCTCGAGTATTTCATCATCGAGGAGGGCGACGTCTGGGGCCGCATCCTGAAAATCCTGGAGGAAAAGGTGCGCGCTGGCGTTGAGGTGCGCGTGCTCTATGACGGTACGTGCACGTTCTACCGCCTGCCGTACGGCTACCCCAAGCGCATGGAGGCGCTCGGCATCCACTGCAAGATGTTCGCGCCGCTGCGCCCGCTCGTGAGCACGTATTACAACAACCGCGACCACCGCAAGATCGCCGTCATCGACGGGCACATCGGCTTCACCGGCGGCGTGAACCTTGCCGACGAGTACGCGAACCTGGTGCGCGTCTACGGCGTGTGGAAGGACACGGCCGTGCGTCTGGAGGGCGAGGCCGTGCGCTCGCTCACGCTCATGTTCCTGCAGATGTGGGGCATGGACGAGCGCGAGCCGGACACCGATTCCTACGGCCGCTATCTCCGCGTGCCGCAGCGCCCGCTGCCGGAGGCCTCCGGCTACGTCCTGCCGTATGCCGACAGCCCGCTCGATGACGAGCGCGTGGGCGAGTGCGTGTATCTCGACATCCTCAACCACGCCGAGCGCTATGTGCGCATCATGACGCCGTACCTCATCCTCGATGAGACGATGATCATGGCGCTCACGTTCGCGGCCAAACGCGGCGTGGATGTGGAGCTCATTTTGCCGCACGTGCCGGATAAGAAGTTCGCCTTCGCCCTTGCCAAGGGGCACTACCGCGAGCTGCTCGATGCCGGCGTGAAAATTTACGAGTACACGCCCGGCTTCGTGCACGCGAAGGTGTTCGTCAGCGACGACCGCAAGGCCGTCGTTGGCACGATCAATCTCGATTACCGCAGCCTGTACCTGCACTTTGAGGACGCGGTGTATCTCTATGACTGTCCATGCATCAAGGACATTGTGGCGGATTATGACGCCACACGTGCCCAGTCGCAGGTCGTCACGCACGGCGATCTTGCGCGCATCCCGCTGCACACGCGCATCGCGGCCGCGCTGCTCAAGCTCGTTGCGCCGCTGATGTAACCGTTTTTTTGAGAAAGGGGAACCCATCATGTCGAAATGTTATCTGCTGTTTGCCGAAGGGCTCGAGGAGTGCGAGGGTCTCATCACGCTCGATATTCTCCGCCGTGCCGGACTGGAGACGTACACCGTGTCCATTCAGGAAGCACACACCGTCGTCGGTGCGCACGGCGTGCCCATCACGTGCGACCGCACGCTGCCGGAGCTGCTGGCCGCGCCGCCGGAGCTCGTCGTGCTCCCGGGCGGTATGCCCGGCACGACGAATCTCGCCAAGAGCCCGGCCGTGGAGGCGCTCGTGCGCCGCACGCTCGAGCATGGCGGCCGCGCCGCGGCCATCTGCGCCGCGCCGAGCGTGCTCGCGCAGTACGGCCTGCTCGCTGGACGCCGCGCCACGTGCTACCCCGGCTTTGAGAGCAAGTGCACCGGCGCGCACATGGTGGATGCCGACGTTGTCACCGACGGGCCGATCACGACCGGCCGCGCCCTCGGCGCGGCGATCCCGTTCGCACTCGAGCTCGTGCGTCTGCTCACCGACGAGCAGACCGCCGCGCGCACGGCCGAGGAGATCGTCTGGCGACATGACGGTTGACAACGCGCGCGCACGTGCGTAAAATAGACGAGATAAAACCATTGTGAGGTCGCCGCCATGGACGAACTGAAGCTCATCTTCGCCAGCAACCTGATCCGTCTGCGCACGGCTGCGGGCATGACGCAGGCGGAGCTTGGTGAACAACTGAATTATTCGGACAAGTCGATCTCCAAGTGGGAGCGCGGTGAGGCCATTCCCGATGCCATGGTGCTCAAGCGCATGAGCGAGCTCTTCGGCGTCACGGTCGATTACCTGCTCAACGAGCATGATGCGTGGCAGCCCGGACCCGAGCCCAGCGCGTGCGACCGCAGCCATCATGCCATCATCCTGGTCGCCCTCATGGGCATCGTCACGCTGGCGGTGCTGGTGTTTGTGGTGCTGTGGCTGTGGCTCGGCCAGGTGGAGTGGCTCGTGTTTCCCTGCTTCGTGCCGGCGGCGGTCATTACCTACCTCGTGCTCAACAGCGTATTTTTCGGCGGGCGGGGCAATTTGTATGTGGTGCTTGGTCTTGTGGCGAGCATCTTCCTCGCCGGCTACCTCGTGTTGCTGCGCTTCGGGATGAATTTCTGGCAGCTTTTCCTCATTCTCATCCCGGCCGAAGCCGTTGTGTATTTCAGCTTCCACATCCGCGCAAAGCATTGATATTGCAGACATTCTATGATTCGTAGAGCGCGTCTTTCGGGGCGTAGAGCAGGGCAGGGCCGTGTTCTACGCCCCGGTTCCGTTTTGTAGGTTGCGCAATGCCCCCGCTGCGGGTATGATACCTGCGTATTGTGAAGGAACAAAGTCTGCCCGCCCGGCGGGCAAATCGAAGGATGCAAAGGAGACCGACACGATGGCCGATTTCGTACTGAGCTGCTGCTCCACCGCCGACCTGACCAAGGAGCATTTCCAGCAGCGTGACATTTCGTATATCTGCTTCCACTATGCGCTCGACGGCGTGGATTACCCGGACGATCTGGGCGAGACGATGCCGTTTGACAAGTTTTACGCCGCCATGGCAAACGGCGCCGAGACGCGCACCTCGCAGGTGAACATCTCGGAGTTTGTGGACTATTTCACCCCGTTTCTTGAGCAGGGCAAGGACATTCTGCATGTCTGCCTGTCCTCGGGCCTGTCGGGCGTGTCGAACTCGGCAGAGAACGCCGCGCGCATCGTCCGTGAGCGCTATCCCGACCGGAAGATCTACATCGTCGACTCGCTCGGCGCGTCCTCGGGCTACGGCCTGCTGATGGATCGTCTCGCCGACCTGCGCGACGAGGGCATGTCCATCGACGCCGTGCGCGACTGGGCCGAGGCGCACAAGCTCGAGCTGCACCACTGGTTTTTCTCCACGGACCTGACGTTCTACGTCAAGGGCGGCCGCATCTCGAAGGTGGCCGGCGTGTTCGGCGGCCTGCTGGACATCTGTCCGCTGCTGAACATGGATAACCTCGGCCGGCTCATCCCGCGCTCCAAGATCCGCGGCAAGAAGCGCGTCTTGAAAGAGATCGTCGCCCGCATGGAAGAGCATGCGCAGGGCGGCCTTGACTACTCCGGCAAGTGCTATATCTCCAATTCGGCGTGCTATGACGACGCGCGCGCCGTGGCCGATGCCATCGAGCAGAAGTTCCCGAAGCTCAACGGCAAGGTCGAGATCTACAGCGTCGGCACCACCATTGGCAGCCATACCGGTCCGGGCACCGTGGCCCTGTTCTTCTGGGGCGACGAGCGCAAGGACTGATTGGTCGATAAATCCCCCCTTATCTTTTTTCCCATCCCAAGCAAAATCCCCTGACCGAACAGTCAGGGGATTTTGTCGTATATGGAACGGGGCCGGATGGTGGATGCGGCGCTGCCGGTGGTGTGCCGTAGCCTTCTCCTCAAGAGGAAGGCTTTCATTGCCGGCGGTGCGCCGTATCCCGCCCGGTCAGATCTTCGGCACGGGCGTCGGACGGGCATCGTCCCAGACGGTCCTGGTATCAAACAGGTCATCGAGCAGGTTCGGCTGGTAGTACATCCGGTAGCCGTCGATGTTGCGCCGGCCCTGGCGGACATACCCGTCGTGGATCTGCACCCAGTGTTTGGCTGAGTCCACGTTGCAGAAATAGCGGAAGCCCAGACCATAGAGCGTGTCAAACTTCGCGCCCTTGTAGGCCTCGATGCCGGCAATGTCGCTGCCGAAGGGGTAGAGCAACACGTCGGTCTCGCCGATGACGGCCGCGATCTGATCGTTCCACTTCTGCGCGTCGCCGGCCAGACGCTCGGGCGAAATGTCGCCGTAGGTCAGGTGGCCGTAGCTGTGGCTCGCAATCGTGTAGCCCTCGGCACGCAGCGCGTCGGCCACTTCGCGCGCGTCCTTGCACGCCTGCGCGAAGGCCTCGTCGCCGAGCTTGGCCTTATAGTCGCTGCTGATGCGGTAGCCGAACGCGCCCTGATACCCGGTCACGGCGATGATCGCGCGCGCGCCGCGGTAGGAAAAGTCGGGGTGCTGGTCGAGGAAATCATCGAGCAGCGGCACGAGGTCATAGCTGCCGTAGCGCGTCTGGCCGTCGGCGTCCACGTACTCGCACGTGAGCTTGCCGTTCTGCACCAGCAGGCGGGAGGCAAAGCCGTCGCCGCCCTTGTCGGGCCTGCCGTCGCCGTCGCTGTCGGTCATGTATTCGTAGTAGCACACGTCGTCCTGCGACATGACGATGGGCGTTTTCCCGGCGGGGAGATAGATGTCGCCCGCAACGTATTTCGTCGAGCCGTCGGCCTGCTGCTGCGGCCCGGCGACGTCGTGGATGTCCACAAGCACGTAGCCCCGCTCGTACAGGCTCTGCAGCACGGCGTTGAACTCTTTGATCGTGGTCATGAACTGGTTGTAGCCGCCCTGCTCGGGGTCGCCGTCAAAGGCGCGGGAAGTGTCGGCGATGAGCGTGTGGAAAAAGACGTGCGGAATGGTCGTCGGGTCGGCCCAGCGGACGGCCTGCGCCTTCTGCGCCTCGAAATCGGCCTTGGCCTGCTGCAGCTCCGGTGCGTTCTCCCACCCGGCAAAGCCCGTCACGGCGGCGATGGCCTTGTCGTAGTCATACTGCGCGGCGAGGTGCTTCGCCTCCGCGAGCACGGTGTCCTGCTCCGTGATCTGTGCGGTGGGCGTGACCTGCGCGGCGGGGTCGTCCTTGGGCGCGCGGTTGTGCCGGCTCACGAGCACGAGCACCAGCACTGCTGCCAGCACGATCACGGCCAGCACGGCCGCAAACACCAGCATCGACTGGTTCGGGCCGCGGCGCTGCGGCGCACGGCGGTTGACCGGGAGCGGACGGGCGGCCGCGCCCTGCTTCGGCGTGCGCTCCTCGCTGTCGGGCCGCGGGGTGCGGCGGGGATCGGTTGTCTGCATATGAGGTCACCTCCGGGAGAATGTTTGGTTTCCGAAAATCTGTTAATTGCTGCCTCTACTATACGCGCACAGGTGTGGATTGTGCAAGCGCGCGCGAAAAATTCAGAATTGTTAAGAAACGCGCCCGGCCGGTTGTCAGCCGGCGGGCGTGTTCAGACGGGCAGTCAGCCGCGCGGCACAGTGGTCAGCCGGCGGGCGTGATGTCTTTGAGCGTGCCGCTGTTCGTGATCTGGCTGTAGGAGAACGACAGGTGGAACGTGCCGTCTGGCTGTGCGGCCACGGCGGCGAGCTGATCGGCCGAGCACTTGACGTGCACGGTCGTGCCGGCCTTTGTCACGGTCAGCAGACCGCCGTCGTCGGTCGCGGCGTACTGATCGATGGTGTAGTCCCCGGTGCCGGACACGCGGTTCATCCCCACGAAGCCGCCGTAGGTCAGCAGACCCAGAATGGCGACGATGACGATGATGCGGATAACGGTGATGACGGTTTTCTTCATGCGCACACCCCCTTTCCTGCCAGTGTAACAGGCCGGGCGGCGTTTGGCAAGTACCCGTTGAGAATTCCGCTTTACAAGACACGATGTCTGGCATATACTATTTTATACTGGGTTGACAGCACCATGCGCCGCCCGACGAGAGAATTTGAGAAGAGAGAGAAAACCAAATATGAATCTGTCCATTGTTTTTACCAAGATGGCCATGCTGGTGCTCATCATGCTCCTTGGCTACCTTTGTGCGCGCATCGGCATCACGGGGCCGGAGTTCAATCAGCGTGTCACGCCGCTGGTGATGAACGTCCTGCTCACGGCGACGATCCTCAATTCCGTGCTGAGTGTGCCGGATTTCACCGGCCGCGAAATTGTCGATTATGTCCTCGTGCTCACGGCGGCGACTGTGCTGCAGGTCGTCATGGCGTGGTTTCTGCCGCGGCTGCTGCGCACGCGCAGCGAGGACGTGGGCGCCACGCGGCTCGTGACCGCGTTCGGCAACGTGGGTTTCGTGGGGCTGCCGGTCGTCGCGGCGATCTTTGGCGACGAGATGGTGTTTTTTGCCTCCCTATGCAACATTCCGTTCAACCTCGCGCTCTATTCCATCGGCGCGGCGCAGCTCTCGGGCACGGACGGCGCGCGCTTTGACTGGCGCCAGGTGCTCAACATGCCTGTCATTGCGACGCTGCTGTCGGTCGTGCTGCTGCTCTCGCGCATCCATGTGCCCGCCGTCATCGCTGATACGATCTCCACGCTTGCGGGCGCGACGATCCCGCTGTCGATGCTCATCATCGGCACGTCGCTCGGCGCCATTTCCGTGCGCGCGGCGCTGACCGACTGGCGGGTCTATGCCGTGTCGGCGGTGCGCCTGCTCGTGTGTCCGCTGCTGACGTGGCTGGTGCTGCGGCCATTTGTCAGCGGTGTGCTGCTCGGCATCCCGGTGCTGCTCGCGGCGTGTCCGTCGGCCATGGTCGTCACGGCGCTGTGCCTGCAGTATGAGCGGTCGGACGCGTTCGCGTCCAAGTGCATTTTCCTCAGCACGGTTCTGTCCGCCGTGACGATCCCGCTGCTGATCTGGCTGCTGTTCTGACCGGCAGCCTGCGGCATTTCCGACGGTATCGTGCCCCTTGGCTCCCTTGTGTAAAGGGAACTGGCAGCCGCAGGCTGACTGAGGGATTGATCAATCGGCCCTTGCATGGACTTTGTATTTACAACCCCTCCGTCAAAAATCTTCGATTTTGCCACCTCCCCTTACACAGGGGAGGCATCGCCGAACGGCGATGTAGGCTCCCACTCCCGCACATCCCAGATTGGAGGTTTCCCCCATGATCGATCCTTTGATGTTCATCGCGCTGCTGCCGGCCGTCGTGCTGGTGGTGTATATCTGCCGCAAGGACCGCACGGACAAAGAGCCGCCGGCCCTGATTGCCAAGCTCCTTGGTTACGGCGTGCTCTCGTGCCTGCCGGCCATTGTGGTCGAGCTCATTCTCAGCGCCATCATCGAGCGGCTGAACGTGCGCAATGTCTACCTCGGCTACTTTCTCGAGGCGTTCGTCGTCGCCGGCCTGACGGAGGAGACGTGTAAGTTTCTCTTCCTGCGCACGACGTGGCGCAATCCGGCGTTCGACTATCAGTTTGACGCCATCGTCTACGCCGTCATGGTCGCGCTCGGCTTTGCCGCATTCGAGAACGTGAAGTATGTCTACAGCTACGGCTTCGCCACCGGCATCGTGCGCGCGGTCACGGCCGTGCCCGGCCACGCGATCTTCGGTGTGTTCATGGGCTATTTCTACGGCTACGCCAAGCTCTCTGACTACTGGGGGCGCGACGATGACCGGAAGGCCTACCTCGCGCTGAGCGTCGTCGTGCCGGTGCTGATGCACGGCTGCTATGACTTTCTGGCCTTCACGCAGGAGAGCGACAGCCGCTTCACGCTGCTGTTTTATGCGTATCTCGTCGCGCTGTACGTGTTCGGCATCCGGCGCGTGAACCGCTCGTCGCGCGATGACCGCCGTGTCACACGCGAGACGGTGTTTGACTATTTCCGCCGTATGCAGTACCCCATGCCGCCGCAGTACCGCGACCGGGACGACGACTTCTGGCGCTGAGCGCGCGCGTTCGATTCGCACACATTTAAAATCCCGCCGCCCCTGTCAGATCAGACAGGGGCGGCTTTGCGATCATTCCGTGTCCACAAACTGCCGGAATGCCGTCGGCAGGGAGATCTCCTCGCGCAGCTCGTCTGGCGTGGCCCAGTGGTAGCGCGGCGGCATGGCCGAACACTCGAGCGTGTAGCAGCGCATCGTCCAGACGATGTGCGTGAAGATGTGCCTGCCGTCGCGCGCGCTGCGCAGCCGCACATCGCCGAGGCCCTGCCCGCTGGCGTAGGCGCCCGCCTGCCGCTCGTCGAGCAGGCCCGGCGTGTTCGGCAGCTGCCAGAGCCCGGCGAGCAGGCCGCTCGATGGCCGCCGCTCGACGGCGAGCCGGTTGCCGCAGCGCAGGCAGAACACGGTGTGCTCCTCGGCGCGTTTGGCGCGCTTTGGCGCCTTGACCGGCAGGGCGGCCGCCGTGCCGTGCGCGCGGGCGAGACACAGCGCCGCGATCGGGCAGGCCTCGCACTGCGGCGCGCGGTTCGGGCCGCAGACGGTCGCGCCGAGCTCCATGAGCGCCTGCGTAAAGTCACCGCAGTGCCCGGCGGGGTAGCACGCGCTCAGCGCCGCGGTGAGTGCCGCCTTGTGCGCGGCGTTGTCGATGGGCGTCGCGTCGTCGAGCACGCGCGCGCACACGCGCAGCACGTTGCCGTCCACGGCGGCGGCCGGGCGCTCAAAGCAGATCGAGGCGATGGCCCCGGCCGTATACGGGCCGATGCCCGGCAGCGCCAGCAGCCCCTCGACCGTGTCGGGCCAGACGCCGCCGCGCGCCGCGATCTCACGGGCGCATTCCTGCGCCTTGCGCGCACGGTTATAGTACCCCAGTCCCTCCCAGAGCTTGAGCAGCTGCGCCTCCGGCAGCGCCGCGAGCGCGAACGCGTCCGGCGCGGCCGCGAGAAAGCGCGCGTAGTACCCGCGCACGGCCTCGACGCGCGTCTGCTGCAGCATGATCTCCGAAAGCCACACGTGGTACGGCTCGCGGTCGGCGCGCCAGGGCAGCACGCGCGCATGCCCGCGGTACCAGTCAAGCAGCGGCTGCACCGTCTGCGATAGTCTCTGTGTGTCCATGGCCGCACCTCCCGAAAAAGTCTGCGGCCATTATAGCATGCTTCGCCCCGCCGCGCAAAGGGGGAGATTTGACTGCGGAGGCAGGACTGCGCGTTCCTGCGGCGCGGCGAATACTGGCTGGTTCCGAAATACCGGAGCAGCGGGGAAGCCCGAGGAGGCAAGGCCCGCCTTGAGTGCTATGATACATCGCCGTCCGGCGATGCCTCCCCTGTGTAAGGGGAGGTGGCACAGCGCTCTGCACCGTGACGGAGGGATTGCAGATACCGGCTGCAGTGCGAGAATGAGCATGTCAATCCCTCAGTCAGCCTGATGGCTGCCAGCTCCCTTTCCACAAGGGAGCCGAGAATGCCGCATGACCGGAAGCCGCCGGGAAAAACCATGCCCCTTCCGCCGCCCCCCGCCTCCCTGCGCACCTGCAAAAAAGGTCCCCGAAACAGACGTTTCGGGGACCTTCCTTATGCAGCGACAGAGATTTTGAAATTACACAATGCCCTGAGCCATCATGGCGTTGGCGACCTTCAGGAAGCCGGCAACGTTGGCGCCGAGCATCATGTTGCCCGGCTGGCCGCACTCGACGGAGGCGTCATAGCAGGACTTGAAGATGTTCTTCATGATGCCGTGCAGCTTCTCGTCGACTTCTTCGAAGCTCCAGCTCATGCGCAGGGAGTTCTGGCTCATTTCCAGACCGGAGGTGGCGACGCCGCCGGCGTTGGAAGCCTTGCCCGGCGTGTAGAGTAGGCCGGCCTCGATGACCGCGTTGATGGCCTCGGGGGTCAGCGGCATGTTCGCGCCTTCGAACACAGCCATGGCGCCGTTGGCGATGACGGCCTTCGCGCCCTCGAGATCCATCTCGTTCTGGGATGCGCACGGCATAGCGATGTCGCACGGGATGGTCCAGATGCCCTTGCAGCCTTCATGGTACTCGCTGCCGGGCACTTCGTCAGCATAGACGCTGATGCGGGCGCGGCGCTTCTGCTTGATGTCGAACAGCACGTCGAGGTTGATGCCGTTGGGATCATAGATGTAGCCCTTGGAGTCGCTCATGGCGATGACCTTGCCGCCGAACTGCATGCACTTCTGCGCGCAGTACTGTGCGACGTTGCCGGAGCCGGACACGATGACCTTCTTGCCCTCGAAGCTGTCGTTTCTCAGGTGCTTGAGCACCTCGGCGGAGAAGTAGCAGATGCCGTAGCCGGTGGCCTCGGTGCGGGCGAGGGAGCCGCCGTAGGTCAGGCCCTTGCCGGTGATGACGCCGCCCTCGAAGCGGTCGACGATCTTCTTGTACTGGCCGTACATATAGCCGACCTCGCGGGCGCCGACGCCGATGTCGCCGGCCGGGGTGTCGGTGAACTGGCCGATGTGGCGGTAGAGCTCGGTCATGAAGCTCTGGCAGAAACGCATGACCTCACCGTCGGACTTGCCGTGGGGGTCAAAGTCGGAGCCGCCCTTGCCGCCGCCCATGGGGAGGGTGGTCAGGGAGTTTTTCAGGATCTGCTCGAAGCCGAGGAACTTGATGACGGACAGGTTGACCGAGGGGTGGAAGCGCAGACCGCCCTTGTAGGGGCCGATCGCGGAGTTGAACTGCACACGGTAGCCGCGGTTGACCTGGACCTTGCCGTTGTCGTCCACCCAGGGAACGCGGAACATGATGATGCGCTCGGGCTCGACGAAGCGCTCCATGAGACCGGCTTCTTCCCACTCGGGGTGCTTGTCAACGACGTACTGGAGGCTCTCGAAGACTTCATCAACGGCCTGCAGGAACTCGGGCTCATTGGGGTGGTTCTTCTGAAGGTCGGCGAAGACGCGGTTCAGATATGCATTGTTGATCATTTTCTTACCTCTTTCTTATTATTCGCTTTGCTCTCATAAACGGCCTGAGCGGCCAATTTCCTTCATCATGGTAACGCAAACGGAAAAAGATTGCAATATCCGTTTTCCATATAATTTCTCGATTTTTTTGTGCAAAAAGTCAGAAAGAATACTTTAAATCGCTTTGTTTTCGTCAAAAAAGCAACACTCTGCGCGCGTGCAGAAACAACCGGGCGCGATTTTTATGCAGGCGCAAAAAAACTGCTTGACAAATTATTCTAACGAGTATAAACTGATGGAGAAAGTTATCCGAATGCATAATAACTTTGCAGATGAAAGGGGGTGGAACGCAGATGCGGCGATGCGAGGTGTGTTTTGCGCCGCTGCCGTCGTGGGCCGAGGCGTATCTGTGGCCGTGCGTGCGCGGCGGGCTGACGGTATGTGCCGACTGTTTTGACACGCTCGTGAGCGGTCTGTCCCGCCGGGAGCTGGCCGCGCGGCTGGGCGCACCGGGGGTGTGAGGGGGCGTATAGACGGCTTCTCCCAAAGCGTCTGAGCAGCGGTGGAGCCAGAGAGGGGCTTGCAAGCCTTCCCCTTGAGGGGAAGGCGGCGCGGCGGTACGCCGCGACGGATGAAGTGTTGTTGGATTTGGAGGCACTACCGGCGGCACTGGAGGCGGTCGTGACCTTTCCACCTCATCCGCCTCGCTGCGCTCAGCACCTTCTCCTCGAGGAGAAGGCAGCGCACGGCCCGACCGTTCCCGCCGGGAGAAGGCATAAAAAATACCGACCACCCAAACGGGTAATCGGTATTTTTGGTGGGGGAAGATGGATTTCCCCTGACGGGGATAAACTTCGACTCCATCTTCCGCGCAAAGAAAAATACCGACCGTCCAAAAGGACAATCGGTATTTTTGGTGGAGCAGAGCAGAGCTTAAACGAACACTTTGCCTCGTTATTCTCTACCGCGTTGACTGCGGACTCTATCGGTATTTGAACCGTATTTTTGCTGCCGGAGAAGCTGAACACCAGCCGCAAGTCATCGTCATAAACATACACCGCGACCAGGAATGTGTCAAATAGGCGCGCCTGGTACTTCTTGTCATGCACATCACCATCTCGGAACATCTCCAAGCCGGATATGATGTCATCGCGGCTGACGGTCACAATATCCGCCCGAGCCGCCGCGATCTTCGCCTTGATGGTGGCGCGCTCGGACTCCAGCTCGACCAGCCTGCTTTTCGTGGTTTCGGTGATGATGCCTTGCTCGATTGCCGACATGATATTCTTGATGCCGCGCTCCGTTCCGGCGAGCTGGTCTTCCAGAATGCCGACCTTGCTCTCGGCTTCCTTGCGCTCGTTGTAGGCAACCGTGCTGTCAGCGATCCACTCGATAACATCGTCTTTCAGCGCGTAGTCCTTGATGGCCTGCGCGACCTGCAGCTCGATTTCATCCCGGCGTACATTCTTCTTGTCGCAGGTCTTTTCTGTTCGGTGCTTCTGGCAGACATAGTAGTAATGCAGCTTTCCGCTCCGGCCAGTGCCGGAGATACCTACCATGGGGCTTTTGCACTTCCCACAGAAAAGTTTGCCGGTGAGCAGATAGTCACCATTGACTCTATGCCGGCCTTGCGGATTTTTCTTCGTGGTGATCACCTCCTGGACTTTGAAGAAGAGTTCGTCGCTGATGATCCGTGGGATGCCATCTTCCTTGCGAACATCGCCGTAGATGTAGATGCCGCGGTATCTCTCGTTGGAAAGTATCTTTTGGAAACTCGACCGCCCCCAAGGGCGATTGTACGAGGTTTTGATGCCCCGGGCGTTCAGACTGCTCATGATGTCAACAAAAGGCTCGCCAGCGGCGACGCGGGTAAATATCTCCCGGATAACTGCGGCTTTAGGCTCGTCGATGACATAGTGCAGCGTGTCATCCCGCTTGTAGCCATAGGGCAAGTGACCGTTGGCCACCATGCAGTTCGAGGCATTGTCATACAGGCCGCGCCGAATGTCTTCGGCCATATTTTCGGAATAGAACTGGTTGACATTCATCATCGAGCGGGCGGCGAAGCGGCCGGCAGCGGTGTCATCGAAGTCCTCTTCCACATAGAGCACACGGACGCCCAGCTCTTGAAGCCGGGCTTCGTTGATCAAGGCTTCCAGCATATTACGCCCCATGCGGTTAGACTTCCAGGCGATCACATAGCGGAACTTGCCTTTGGCCGCGTCCGACATCATGCGCTGGAAGTCCTTGCGCTTGTCGGTGCGGCCGGACACGGCGCGGTCGGCATAGGTGTCGATGATCTTGATGCCATACTCTGCCGCCAGCTCGTAGCCCTTTTCAAACTGCTGCTCTACGGAAATGTCCTTCTGGTTGTGGCTACTGTACCGGCCGTAAAGAACGCCCGGTTCTTCGGTTTCCAGCTTCTTGCCCCGTTTCGGCTTGGCCGGATGCTTTGTAGGTTTTTTAGGCACAGCGCCACCTCCTTCTTCTAACGATAGATTTCCTAAGATAGAAATACAGAAACAGATAACAGTTTACAGATACAGTACCAGTTACAGATACAGAGACAGTAACAGTGCGCGCCCGATCGCGCGCACCCGCGCACGCGCACGCGAGGTATCGCTATGATATGGATACGGTATAGATACCCTATCCATAGGGTATCAGATGCCGAGAAGCTGGCGCTTCTTCGCATCGAATTCCTCTTGCGTCAGAATGCCATCGTCAAGCAAGCCTTTCAGGCCGCGGATCTCCTCAATGACAGAAACGACCTTGCCCTCCGGCGCTGCGGTCTTTTCTGCGCCGAAGTTTGAAATATAATCCCGGACCTGGATTGCTGTGTTTAATTCGGACTTCGTAAAGAAAAAGTTCTGCTCGGCACCAAGCGCAGCGCTGATGCCAAGACCTAAACTGACGCCCGAACTGGCGGCTTGCGCCGTGCGGAATGTAATGGACCCGGGGCTGATGGCTCGCGGCTCTTTCAGCGAAAAGGACTGGATTTTAGAGATGGGATAGGTGTCCTCTTTCCTCTTTGCTTCGACGATCAGATTAGCCCCCTTGATGTGCAGCGTAAAGCCATTCATGCACTTCAAGGTAATATCGGAATTATCCATTGCAAGGCCTCCTTCTTTTGGTTTCGTACTTCTGCACAATAAAAAGTCCGTCGAAAGTGATAATATATCTTTTTTAACAAAAATGACCAAATTCTGCTATACTGTTGATACTGTCGGCAGGCAATTTAACGAAAGGGGACAATTTACATGAGAGAACTGCGCTGGGATAATGTGCGAGGGATCTATCTGCGCCTGCCGCCGGAAAAACAGCAAGACTTTACTGCTTATCTCCGTTCGTTGCGAGATAACGAAGGTAGTTCAGAGCCTCCAACCGCTGAGCCTCGGAAAGAGACTCAAACAACTGCATAGCTTCAATTTCGTGCTCATCTCCGGCGCCAGGGATGAGCGCGTTTTTTTCGCTCTCCTCCTGGAGCAGATCCACCGGCATATCGTCAGCCTGGAGAAACAGGTCGTTAAGAGTCATGCCCATGCCCTGGGCGATTTTTTTTAGAGCGGTCAAGGACGGGGTCACCGGAAGCCCTGTCTTGGGATTGCTATTCCGCTCCAGCATGGAAATATAGCCATTCGACAATCCGCACATATTAGCAAATTGCCGTTGAGAAATACCGTGTTCTTTGCGAAAATCCATTACTAATTCTCTAAGTGTCATGGTTTTCTTCCTCCCTCGCGTGTTTAATATATTATACATTGTGAAGCGTGGCGTGTCAATGCGACTGTGAAATTTATTGAACAAATTTTGTGCAACCCACTTGACAGGCTTTTATGCGTGGTGTACTATGTCTGTGTAATCGGTTGAACACTTCGTCAACCAAGAAAGGAGGAATTCAAGTGGGCTACAAGATCAAGGAACTGCGCGAAGCTCTGAAAATGACCCAAGAAGAGCTTGCGGAAAAGAGCGGAGTGAGCCGTGGCACCATCTCTGCGCTTGAAAATGGCGTGGATCGGACTACGACCTCGAAAACGCTGGTCAAGCTCGCGCAGGCACTCAACACCAGCGTAGACCGTATTTTTTTTACCGAGGGTGTTTAATCGGCTAAACATTCGACGAGGAGGTGACCGATTTGAGCAGCACTCGCTGTTGCAACGATTGCCCGATACCCCTCGAAGGTGAGCTGGTAGACGAAGTACATATCCGCACAGAAGACATTCCCGAGTTCATGCGGGACAACCTGGCCGCCGCGACGCTGGACCTGATCCACTCGATACTGCGCCAGCCGGGAGGCCGGGAGGCGCTGGACGCGAGGACTGCCGCCAGACACGCGGCCAAAGCCGCGAAATGAAAGGAGCTGAAAGAATGGCATATTACCGGACTTGCCCGCTTTGCGGGAGCAATAATGACCCGGGCGAAGCCTGTGATTGCCGCGAAACGAAAAAAGAGGCCGCCCCGCTGCATCGGGAACGACCTCGGGCAAATGCTTACCCATTGCCAGTTTATCAACCGTTTTTCCCTAAGTCAAGGGCGGAGGAGGTGCGACCGTGGCTGAAGAGTTGAGAGAGCTGCGGCTTTCCAAACAGATCCCCGCCAAGGACATGGTCGCTGTCGTGCAGCAGATTTATCCCAAGTATGACAAGACCGTCCAGAGCAAATGCGAAAACGGCGAGGTTTACGGCGTAAGCCTGCGGCCGGATGCGATGGCTGCGCTCTACGCGCACTTCGCCCCGGAGGTCGTGGAGCAGCGCAAAGCCGCCAAGAAAGACGCGCACCGTCTGACCTGTCGTATCTCGGCAAGGCTTGAAACCGCTGACTACGAGGCGTTGCAACAGCTTATTGCCGCCGATGGCTACGCTACCACGCAGGACTGGCTGACCGCCATTGTTCGCCGCTACATCGCAAAGGCAGGTGACGCAGAATGAGCTACGACCTGCCGGATCATCCCGTCATCCAGAACATGGAGCGCACTGGCTACCCCAACGGCAAAGAGCCGGAATACCCGCGCTGCCCCATCTGCGGTGAAGAGTGCGAGGACATCTACAAAGACAAAAATTTGAATATCGTCGGCTGCGATATCTGCATCAAGCAGTCTGACGCCTGGGAGGAGCCAGAGTGCTTCCCCGGAAAGGAGTAATGATGAAAGGACTGGTTATCACCACAGACAGCCTCATGCGGACGGAGGAATACACCAATCCGCTGCACGAGAGCATAGGAAAGACGGTCGGCGGCTGGATCGAGGTTGTCCACCCGAAGCTGTTGCCCGCTCCGTATTGCATGATTGTCAACGAGGAGGGTCTGCTGCTCGGCCTGCCGCTGAACCCGCTCGGGAGCGTTCTCTACGAGAGCTTCCGTCATGGAAACCCCATTGTCGGCAATATCGTGCTTTGCAAAGAGGGCTTCGTCGAGGGCGAGCGCGACATCATCGGTCTGGACGATGACGACCTCAAATGTCTCGGCGCGCTGATCTCCGCCGTAAGCGGCGGCGGGGTCAAGTGGGAAAGTGAGGCTCAGTAATGGCAAAGTATTTCTTCACCTACGGAACGGACGGTCAGCCGTTTGTCGGCGGCTGGACGGAAGTTGATGCCCCAGATGGCCACGCGGCCTGCGCCGCGTTCAGAGCCTACCACCCCGACAAGACCGAGGGCCTGGTGAACTGCTCCAGCATCTATGATGAGGAGCACTTCAAGCTGACCGAAATGTACCGGAAAGGCAATTTTGGCTTCCGGTGTCACGAAATCATCACCCTGCGGCGCGAAGCCGCTACCGACTGAAAGGAGCTATCACAATGATTAGAAACCCCAACGATATCCAGGAGGGCGCGAAGAAGATCCGTATGCTGATTGCTGGCTACCCCGGCATTGGCAAGTCCACGCTGGCGCTGTCCGCCCCGAACCCGCTGCACATTGATGTGGACTTCGGCATTGACCGTATCGAGCCGCGCTACCGCAAGCCGTACATCCAGCCCAAGAGCTATGACGAAATCCTGGGCGACCTCACTCCCATGAACCTCCAGGACTTCGATACCCTGGTCTTTGACACCGGCGGCAAGCTCATTTCCCTCATGTCTCTGTGGGCCATCAAGAAAGACCCGAAGTATGGTCAGCGCGACGGTAGTCTCTCCCTCAAGGGCTATGGCTTCGTCGGCAAAGAGTTCGTTCGGCTGATGGACTACTGCTTCTATGAGCTGCAGAAGAACATCGTCATCGTGTTCCACGCCACCGAGAAGAAAGACGGAGACAACACCCGCCTCCGCATCAAGGTCGAGGGCCAGACCAAGAACAATGTTTGGGAGCCTATGGATCTGGGCGGCTTCGTGGAGATTTACGGCAACGACCGCACCATCGGCTTCTCCAACTGCGAGCGTTACTTCGCCAAGGGCACGCGCGGCATCTCCGGCATTCGCAAAATCCCCGCGCTCGGCCCGACCAGCCCGAACGACTTCCTCACGCGGCTGTTTGACGAGTACAACGCCAAGGCAACTGCAGAAGTCGAGCAGAACGCCGTTGACCAGGCTGCCTACGAGGCCGCGATGGTTGAGGGTACTGCAATCATCGCCGGCATTGTTGATGCCGACACCGCAAACGCGGCTATGCCGAAGTACCAGGCCATCAAGCACGCGCTGACCTCCAACAAGGAGTTGGGCATCATCTGGAACAAGAAAATCAAGGAATGCGGCCTGTTCTTCGACAAGGTTTTGAAGAAGTACACGCCGGCGCCGGGAGAGGAGAAGGAGGCGGAGTAATTGGCTCGCTATCTGATGACCCATTCGCTTCTGGCGTCCTGGCTCTACACCATGAAAGAGAACCCTTACGAGGATTTGACTACAGAGCGCGACCCGATGGGCGAGTTCATGTTGACCCTGCGCCGGGAGCCTACCCCCACGACAGAAGCCATGCAGAATGGCATCGACTTCGAGGATTTGGTAACGGCCATTCTCACTGGCCGCGCCGATTCGAATGCTCAGTGGCATGACGCCGCCGAAAAGGTAGCGCGCCGCTGCTCTGGCGGCGTCCTCCAGTACAGGGCGAAAAAGCCCATCGAGGTCGGAGATATGAACCTGCTTCTGTATGGGCGGCTGGACTGCTTGAAAGCTGGAGAAATCATCGACATCAAGTTCACCAAGAGCTATGACGTCGGAAAATATTTCCCCAGCACACAGCACCCCACTTACTTTGAGCTGATCCCCGAAGCTCGGCAGTTCACCTATCTTGCCAGCAACGGGAGCGCCGTGTGGCCGGAAACCTACCGCCGCGAGGACACGCCCAGCATTTTCCCGGTCATTTCGGACTTTCTCGACTGGCTGCGGGCGGTCGATCTGCTCGAAGTCTACAAGGAGAAGTGGAAAGCGCTATGAACGGCAAGCTGAAAGAATGGTCGTTCTCCCGCACCGGCGAAAGTGTGCTCACCATTACCACCCGCGAGAGCTGTAAAAAGCTTTGGGATGCCCTCGGCGAAAAAGAAGTTACCTTTTCCATCAAGAAACGGGTCACGCCTCGGAGCCTCAATGCCAACAACTACGCATGGTCGCTGATTGAACAGCTGGCCGTAGCGGTCAAGTCGGACAAGGACTCCGTTTATGAGGATATGCTCCGGCGCTACGGTACCGGCGAGAGCTATATCGACGATGCTGGAAACGAGTGCAAGGTTCTGTTTTCTCTGCGCGAGGGCGTCCCGCCTGCGCTGGTGGCGCGTCACTACGCAGAAACCGGCGTTGGCTATGTCGATGGGAAGAAGTTCATTCACTACCGTGCCATCAAAGGCACCAGCGAATATTCCACCAAGGAAATGAGCGTTTTCCTGGACGGTATCATTTCCGAATGCCAGGAGCTCGGCATTGAAACCGACACTCCCGAGCAGATTGCCAAGTACAAGGAGGAATGGCAACCGTGAGGAAAGTTTATTGCGACTACTGCGGCCGAGAGGCCGAGTTCGTCGACAGCAAAATCATTTACGGAAAAAGCTACGGCAAAATCTACCTCTGCCGAAATTGTATGGCGTATGTCGGCGTTCACAAAGGTACGGACAAACCCCTCGGCCGACTCGCCAATGCGGAGCTGCGGAACTGGAAAAAGGCTGCTCATGCTGCCTTTGACCCTCTGTGGAAATACGGTCGCTTCCGCGGCCACCGTAACGCAGCTTATGGCTGGCTCGCCCAGAAGATGGGATTGCCGGTAGAAAAGACCCACATCGGAATGTTCGATGTCGGCCAGTGCCGCAAGGCTATCGAAATCATCGAAAGAGAGCGGAAAGGAGATCACTATGGAAGATAACAAAAAGACCCCCTCCGAGTTGGTGGCGGATCTGATGCTTGACCCAGGCTTCGTGCTCGTCCCCCAGGATCGCTACGAGGAGCTGATCCGCGCCGAAACCGAGCGCGATGTGCTGGAGGAAACCATTATGGGCAACAACAGCTACAACACTGATAAGGTGTTGGAAGCTATTCAGCAGGCGCGCAGTACGCTGCGCCGCATGAAGATGCTGGCGGAAAAGGCGGCTGATAAGCCGGAGGCTACGACCGATGCTGAATAAAATCATCGTCATGGGTCGCTTGACCCGCGATCCCGAACTGCGCCGTACGCAATCCGGCCTTTCCGTGGCAGGCTTCTCCCTGGCGGTGGATCGTGACTTCAAGGACAAGCAGACTGGCGAAAAAGCGACGGACTTCATCGACATCGTTGCATGGCGTCAGACCGCTGAATTCATCTGCAAATACTTCGCCAAGGGCCGCATGGCTGTGGTGGAGGGGCGTCTGCAGATCCGCGACTGGCAAGACAACAACGGCAACAAGCGGCGTTCCGCTGAGATTGTAGCCGAAAATGTCTATTTCGGCGACTCCAAGCGCGATGGTGATGGCGGCGGCTATCAGCAGGGCGGCTATGGGCCGCAAGGTGGATATCCCCCGCAGAGCCAGGGCTACGGCGCTCCGGGCGGTTCCTACGGCGCCGCTCCCGGCGGATACCCCGCTTCGGACTATGGCGGTGACTTCACCGAGATGGACGAGGATGACGGCGAACTGCCGTTCTGATACGGCCGCCCGGGAAACCGGGCGGCAATCCACCAAAGGAGGTGACATACTATGGCGAGCTATCGGAATATCAGCATGGATTTTTGGCAGGACAGCAAGGTCGTTGATGACTTCACGCCCGAAGATCGGTACATCTACCTCTACTGCATGACGAACCCGCACACTAATCTCTGCGGGTGTTACGAGGTCAGCATCAAGCAGATTGCCAACGAAACAGGTTACAACAACGACTCCGTGGAACGCCTCTTGAAGCGCCTGGACAACGCGCACAATGTCATTCGGTACAGCGCGCAGACGAAAGAGCTGCTGATCCTCAACTGGTGCCGGTATAACTGGTCCACATCCGAAAAGCTCAATAAACCTCTGCTGGGTGAAATCCGCAAGGTCAAGAATGACCGCTTCCGCGAGTACCTGGCCGCGCGCTACAACGAGCGCACGACCGTCACTGCACAGTACAACCCGGCTGAGGACGAGCGCCCCGATGTTACGCGGCATAAGTACGGGGCCTACGGCTGGGTGCGGCTCAGCGCCGAAGAATACGAGCGCCTGTTGGATGATTTAGGCGAGGCCGAGTTGACCCGCTGCATTACCTATGTTGACGAAAGCGCCCAGAGTAACGGCAACAAAAACAAGTGGAAGGACTGGAACCTGGTCATCCGCAAGTGCAGCCGTGGTCGCTGGGGATTGGAGAATGACGGTTCTCAAGCGCGACAGCAGCGCCCGAGCGCGAGTGCCGGCGCGGTCAGTGACCTGCAAGCCCTCCATGGGCTGTTCAGTGAGGACGAGCCATGACCCGAAAAGAGATGACCGAGATATTCTCGGTGATGCTTCTGGCGTGGCCCAACGCCGAAATGTTCAAGGGCGGCGTTCAGAAGCTCGGGCCTACCATCGAACTTTGGACTGCCTGCCTCCCCGATGTGGACTTCTGGCAGGGCCAGCAAGCGGTGATAAAGCTGTGCCGGGAATGCAAATTTCCGCCGAGCATCGCAGAATTTAAGGAAAAAGCCGAAGATGTGAAGATTGAGGCAAGATCGCGTATAGACCGGGCATGGGATCGTATTAGACTCCAGCCATTGCTCGGTGTGACGCTTCAAGAATTTTTTGCCGAGCTGCCCGAGGGGTCAAGCACGCGTCGCGCCATCGAGATGATCGGCGGGCCTGATCGCCTCATCATCACAGAGGAGCACACTTTCGGAGATGGTCACAAGGAAATGGTTGAACGGTACAACTACGATGAATTTACGAGAGCATACGAAAAAGTGATGCGCCAGGCAGGCGCGATTGGCAGCGGCCAGCGCAAGGCGGTCAACCCGGGCATGAAGCAGATAGGAGGAAAAACATGAGTCGAAAAGTGAAAAGGAGGGCTTCGCTGGTACTGCTTATCTGCTTGCTCGCGGTTCTGACTGGCATTGTAGCTCTCCGTATTGGCACCATCAGCACAGACCTTACGCCGGAGCAGGCTACCAGCAAGTTAGAAAACTCTGCCGTTTCAACGCCTGTGGGACTTCTGGAAGTCGATTTGCAGGAAGGTGAGCAAGTTACGCCTACGGCAGAAACGCCCGCCCGCGTCGCACGATACATAAACATTGACATGACCGACGAGGAGCTTCAAGAGCTGGCGGCAATCGTATTCCTGGAAGCAGGCAATCAGAGTGCTGAGGGTCAACAGGCCGTGGTCGAGGTCGTTTTCAACCGAGTGCTGCACAGCGGCTTTCCCGATACCGTCCATGATGTGCTCCACCAGGGCGAGGACAGCAGTGTTCCGCAGTTCTCCACCATTTACGGCATCGGTTCAGCTACACCAACGCAGGCGCAGTATGACGCAATCGCCGGAGCGCTGTACGGAGATACGATCCTTGATGCCGATGTGGTTTTCTTCTCCCACAACGGGGAGAACGACCGTGTCTGGGGAAAAATCGGAGATCATGTGTTCTGCCGCGAGTATATCTGGGGGTGAGAGCATGGCACGAAAACGATTTGAAAGAGTCTGCGGGATTGTCGCGGCGCTCGGCTTCTTCCTGGTGCTTGGCACCGCTGGCGCCAGTGATTGCAACCTCATTCCGATGAGCCAGATACTTCGGCAAGGCTGTATCGGCATGGCAATGTTCGCCGGC
>QWCV01000303.1_pt1 | contig 68431 bp, 91 predicted proteins | sample 1972621 | NCBI WGS metagenome assembly QWCV01 (sample SAMN09866699, study PRJNA288562) | Human gut metagenome isolate pre2_stool, whole genome shotgun sequencing... | isolation source: gut | host: Homo sapiens | place: USA: California | reverse complement strand
TCCCACTCTTTTTCGGAAGTGTTGCTTTAGGCGATATAGGCCATTTTTCACTGTTTTCACAGGGGATATTATCTGTATTCTCTCATTCCTCTGTGGCTTCACTTTTTTCTGTTACGCTTCTGTTACGGTCAGGGATTTCTTCTCCCTCAACTTCCCGGCCGAGCTGCTTCAAATAGAGCAGAGCAGCTTCATTGAAGAAGTCAGATCTGGAATAGGCACGTTGCTCCTGGCTGTCGCGCTCCTCCACATAGTCATCAATGGCATCCAGCACCCCGATAGTGGAATGCACAGTAATAGGAACTCGGCGGCTCTTTCCCTTCAGTGGGCGCCCATATCCAGCCATTATTTTCCCTCCCTATTTAGTCATTCGGCTCTCCATCGCAGCGTCCACAGCGGCGTCCAGGCGCTCCCTATCGTGCGTGGATAGAGCGGATACCCATTCCTTGGGGATGGTCTGAAAACCGTACAGGGCGCCGGCCAGGCCTCCGGTGATGGCTCCATTGGTGTCGGCGTCTCCGCCGAGGTTCACGGCCATGGTGACGGCTTCCCGGAAAGATGATGTATTCGCCGTGCTACCGACGGCGATCCTCATACTGTCCACAACCCAACCGCCGCCAGCGGGAGCAACTTCTTTTCCGGAGGCTGCGTCCCGATATTCCTTGACGGCTTCGCAGTGTTCCTTCAGAAATTCCCGGGAGGCCTGCTGTTGACTTTTCGATGCTGTTATTAAGTTTACCATGCGGGAATATAAAATGCAAGCCTCGGTAGAACGGAGGCCGGCGTGGGTCATTCTAGCGATTTTCATGGCCCAATACTCGGCCTTTGAGTGATTGGGATAGTACAAAGCGGGGTAAATCGTTCGCATGAGAGCTCCGTTTCCCTCGACAGGAGCGGCGACCTGTAACTGGTATGCCGCTGCGGCATTTTCCCAGTCTTCGGTGGTCGGCGCCCCGCCTCCAATCCGTTTTGCATTCCTGATGCTCCATGCACAGGCTCCACCGATGTCCTTTGGGCCACTTTCTGCCCACCGGATAAACCGGCGGCCGATGTCCTGGATTGGGGCCTCTGGGCGCTCCATAATTCCTTCAGCCACGGCTAGTGTCATGGCGGTGTCGTCTGTGGTCTCACCAGGGCGCAGACCCAACCAACCACCGCCCAGCATGGTGGAAACCCACCCATGTTGACGGTTGATTTCTGCTGCGCTCATAAACTCCAGGGGCCCGCCCAGGGCATCCCCTACGGCTACCCCGTAGAGGGCGCCGGCGATCCGATCTCTCAACATATCCATGTTCAACTTCTCCTTTCATTGGTGGCTTTCGATAGCCTTGTGGCGGGTGTGTTGCTCTATTCCGTCCATCATGGCGCTGATTTTAGCGAGGCGCTCCAAGTCCATAGCCTCTGCGATTTCCTCTTCGGTGTTCTCCCTGGCAAGCTCCGGGGGAGGGAACAGATTGTTTTTCTGAAGGAATGCCGAGTAGAAAATGCCCATTTCTTCCTCCATGGCCGCAGAGTAGAAAGCAAAATCTGCCTCAATCTCGATGTACTGCGCCGGAGTGCATTTGATCCCGACCTTCTTTCGGCTGCGCCCTGTGTAAGTTCCAACACAGCCAAAGGAGTTCCCTTCTCCCAGATACATATAGGCCAGTTGGTGGAGGAGCTTCTTCTCCCATACCGTTTTGTATCTGATCCAGTGGGTGGAAACCTGGTTGTCCTCCAGGTCGGCCTCGGTGATGCCATACCGCTCCATCAAAGCGGCTAGGGTGCGCTCGGCGCTCTCCCGCTCTCCGCCCTCGCCGCGGTCGGCGAGGGCTTTCACTTTCATCAGCTTTTCCAGCAGACGTTCACGTTCTGTCATGGTGGCATCTCCTCAATCCATCTGATAGTACATTCCGGTATCATAGCCGAGTTCCTTCAGGTAATCACCGGCCGCCTCTGCTGCGGCCGTCCGGGTGTTTCCTTGCCCCGTTCCAGGGACAGGGAAGATATAACTGCCGCAGAGGTTCCAGAATGAGCAGCTCCCGCCGGCGGCCGCAGCGGCGGCCTCGACCATCTTCCGGCTCCATCCCCGGAGGTGGATGGTCGGGGCGTCGAAGTTACTGGTGCCTCCATCGTCCGTCCCTTGGTGCTCCCGGCCATAGGCAAAGGCGGCCTTCAGGTCTTCGGACAGCTTCTTGTATCGGCCCGTCAGAACCGGGGCCGAATATACCATCTTGAAATACTGGAAGGTTGCCAGGGCCTCTTCCTCGCCGGCGGACTTTGCCGACACAATCTCGTCTCCGTCCTGGCCCAGCAGCATGGTTTCATATTCCCCGGAGGGGAGGCGGGCCGTGCTCAACACGGCGTTCCGCCCGTCCTTCAGGTGGATGGTTTCATACTTCAATCTCTCGATAGGCATTCAGTTTCCCCCTTCCTCTGTAATACCGAGCAGCCACTTTGCGCGGGCCAGGGCCGCCGGCGTCCGCTGCGTCTGCCACGCTCCCTCACTGGGGGCCCAGCGGAACCCATTGGCTTTCAGCTTCGCCCGTGTGGCCTCATCTGGGGTGTCATCAAAGATGATCTGCACCCGGTTGATTTCCTCATTGGTAGTCAGGAGCCCCCCGGGGAAGGAAATCTCGATGTGCTCCATCTCGTCCACTGCCTGGAGCTGCTGAAGGCGTTTTTTCAGCCGGTTGATTTCGGCGTTCCGGTTTGATAGTTGAAAGGCGGGGGCGGGGCGGCGCAACGCCTCTCGCAGCTCGGCCAGTCTGGCGTCTACTTTGGCAGCTTGGGCATCGCTGATCCCCGGAAAGCCCTTGACGGTCTTATGCTTCCGATAGTAGGCGTTCAGGGCCTTGTCCCTCTCTTGGGCGTCCTGCAGGGCCTTTAGCTTTGCCTCCAGCTTTTCCACGGCCTCCGGATCGTCGCTGCTGATAGCGGTGTTACCCCGGGTGGCGTCTGCCCGACCTTGGAGGTAAGCGGCTTTTTGGTCATTCTCCACGCTTTTCCCCATGAGGCTCCAGGAACGCTCCTGTGCCTTCCGCTGGGGGATTCCTCGGGCTCCGGGAAGGATGGGCTGCCCCGCTGGAATGCCCCTCACGGCGTCCTCGGAGCGGCAGAAGGCGTCGGCAGCCTTCCCGGCGGCCTTCCGAGCCCGCTCCTCCAGGCGGTCGGCTCGGGCCTCTCTGCGCTCCTCATAGTCTTGGCGTCCTATTGACATGAATTCTCCCTCCGATCAGTCGTGCGTGGCTTTGAAGTTCTCAATGGCCCACTTGTTTCCTGTGGCATAAACGGCCCGCCTCGTCAGCTCGGCCGGCCCCTCACGCCGGGGCATGGCCGCCAGGGCCTCCATCATCCCGCAGGTCGGGCAGATGTCCGTCTTGTTGTCCCGGCGGGAAAGCGCTGGGGGCTCTGTGTACTGCTGCCCGCAGATGGGGCAGGTGCGCGTGATTTTCTCACTCATGGTGTTCCTCCTCTATATGCCGAACCACGGCCTCATAATGCGCTCTGGCATCTTTTAGGCTCTGAATAAGCAAATCATTTTCTCCCCAGCGGCGGGAGTCCCTGATGATCTGCTCGGTCAGCTCGTCAGCTTTCCCTTGGAAAAAGGCTGCAACATCTTCTATATTCCAGAAGGCTGCTTTGACCTCTATGGCGGCATGTTCCTTGTTCCATCGTCTGGCTTGCGCCCCCTTGGCACGGTCGCTTACGAATATACCAATGGGCCAGAAACAGATATTATCCTTGGATTTACTGATTTTGCCCTTCTTTGTAATCCTTTTCAAGCAGTAATCCCTACCACTCCAGAAGGGATCTCCCGGGGAACTCTCCACGAAGTAGAGGCCGTTGTCGTTCTTGAAGAAGGCCCCGGTGATCTCCACGATGTCACCGGACTTAATTTCGACGCCGTTCTTATCCAGCATGGTGCTTCTCCGCCCTCTCTTAAATCACGCCATGCAGGCTTTCAATATGGTTCTGGATGGCCTGCATTGTGTCGAATCCATCAACATATATGATGTTTCCATTTTTGCTGTGCCCCTTGAAGCCATCCTCGTAGCCCATGGCCTCGGCTTCCGCTGCCGTTAGGGTAGTACATTTAACTTTTCCGCTTTCCAAGATGTATTCCTGGGACAGATACAAGCTGTAATCCATGGTGTTCTCCTCCTTACCCTCGTAACCTCCGGGGCGGGTGTCTGTCAAACCGCTTCAAAAATGGTAGTTACCAGCCGGGCCAGCTCGAAAGCGATACAGGCCACGGCATCGGCTTCCGGCTCCAGGTCTTCCAGGTCGCTGTGCTCTGCGATGTCCTCCGCCAAGGCGATAATGTCCTGGTCAGTGATGTTGTCCCGGCTCATGTGGTGCTCGTCCAAGAGGCTTTGAAGCATCTTCTCATATTCCGCGGTGGTGCCTCTGGTGTACCAGTTCTGATGAATGCAGAGGCCCCGGACGGCCATAGGGTCAAGGCACTTATGCACGATGTAGGTCTTTTTCATAGTGTGTTCCTTTCTGCCCTCGTGACCTCCGGGGCGGGTGTTGAGGTGTTTGGGTCAGAACATAGAGCAGTAAACGGACATGGCCTTTTGTATCCAGTGGTGTGGCGCCTCACGCTGTTCCAGGTCGTGGGCAATCTTCAGAACTTCCTCTGGCGTCTTCGCCTTCTTCAGAGCGGTGTCAACGGCGGCTTCGTTCTCGTAATAGGCTACCATGGTTTTCCTCCTTCTGCCTTCGTACCTCCGGGGCGGGGGTGGTTTATTGCCTCCAGCCGGTCTTTACTAATTTTTTGCCGTCCTTGCGGAAAAATCCGACCCTGTGAACTCCGGTGCTATCCTCGACCCAGAGTGTGTACCCCTTGCCGTTGGGCTTACTGTATCTGCGGATGAATTTTACCGCGTCATTCAGGGTGTCAAAGTATTTCTTCTTGCAGTTAAAGTCGCGGACATAGATTTTCATTTTCTTTTCCTCCGGGCGGCACTCAAGTTTTCTGTCCAAGGCCCGGGGGCCTGAAGGTTACCTTTCGCAGCCGTTACCGCCTGCCGGCCATCCCCGGAGCTGTGTCCGCTTCCGGCCCGGCTTTCACTGTCGCATTCTGTTTTATCCTTCAGGCGTTTCCCTTGCCTTGTGCCCTAATTATAAACCGCCATTGGTTTATAAGTCAAGAAGAAAGGCCACCGAAATGATACACAAAATCATCCGGTGGCCTTTGTTCAGAGTGTCCAAGAAAGCGAGCCTTGCTTTTTGGGGGAATTCGTGGTATTCTGACCGTGGCGCTGCCGATATACGGTAGGCGGTCGGCCCCCATAACGGGGGGCAGCTTCTTTGTCCCCTGATCTTCGTGAAAGGGGGGCTGCCCAATGGTTACTTATTCCGATCTCATTCAGACCGGCATTTTAGTCGTGGGTATTATCGGCCTCTTTCTGATGGCCAACAAAAAGAAGTGACCGCCGGCACCCTGACAAGTACGGCGATCACTTCAAAGTCCTAACAGGGGGTTGACCGTCTACCGGCGGCGCCCTCGTTATCTTTAGTATAGCGGTTTTCCCTCAAAATGTCAACATGTAGGACGCCCTCGCTGGCTTTCGGCTGGCGGGGGCGTCCTTTTTAGATTGCCGGGCTGTCGATTGAGCCTTCCGGCTCCTGGGTCTGGACAAAGTTGGAGGCTTTGGCGGCCGCATATTTGATGCCTTCTCCGTCTGCGCCAGTATTCTCCGCTCTGGATTTATCCACGATGCGCACAAGCACAATGGAGATGGCCGTGCCGATTGGGGTAAATACCACCGTCCAGCAAGCCAGGGCGCCGGTGTACTGGTACTTGATGCTCAGCACAGCCAGGATAAAACCGCCGGCTAGGCCCAGAAGCAACAGGAACACCAGCAAGAAACCGAGGCAGTTGGTGACGCCCAGGCGCTCCAGGAGAGCAGAGAAGCCGCCTTTCCGGGGGGCCAGTCTCTTGCCGGACTCCATCAGACAAGCCCGTGTTGCTGGGCAAACCGATAGAAAAGCTGGGCCGCCTGCTCACGGGTCAGAGGACTGGCCCACATATAGTTGGGCTGGCCGTCGGCGGTGGTTCCGTTGCCAGCAAACAGGCCCACGCTAATAGCCCACTCCCGGGCCTCTCGGCTCCACTCGCCGCAGTCGTTGTCCATGAGCTCACGCTGGTGGGCAGCCATGGCCGTCTTGAACATCTCGTTGAACTTGGTCTGATCCATGTCGTCATCATCCTCCACGATAGAAAAGTCAGGGCGGCCATAGCCGCCGATTTTGGCATAGGAGAGCGAATAGCTCTTGTCCCGGACACATCCGCCGTTCTCTACGACGCCGGGGAGCGAACTTGTGTTTCCCTCGATGGTGTAGACCCGGCCTCCGGCCACCTTCTCCACAATTCCGGTGTGGTACATCGTCTTGCCGCTGTCGTTGGTGAAGAAAATCTGGTCACCGGGCTGGGGGTTTTTGGTGTGGAACTGGCCCATTTGCTTGTAGTAGTTGGCGGAGCCGGTGCATCCGGCCCCCACCCCCTTCTCCGCCTGGCACAGCAGTTTCATCCCTACTTCAAAACCGAAGGTGTGGATGAAACACCAGTCAGCGAAGATGTCGCACCAGTTGTAGCCGTTCTTCTTGCCATTGTAGACCCGGCCCAGTTCATCCAAGTCCCGGGCATACTTGTTCCAGTTCTTATCCCCGGCGTTGGCCGTCTTATCGTCGAGTTGGGCATTGGACTTCTTCTCGATGTAGCCGATCTCCGCCCGGGCGGTTGCCAAAAGTTTCTCAACCGGCGTCATGGCTATCCCCCTCCACGGCGATGCCCTGCTCAATGGCAATCAGCCCGTTGTTGGTGAGTTCATATACCGCGGCCTCAATCATGGCATCCAACTTCTTGTCATCCACGGTGACGCCGTGCTCCCGGAGCCATGCGAGTACATACTCCTTCTTCTCCTCGCCCCGGCCCTGGCCCTTGTAGATCTGCTCGGCGGCAGTGACGGCGATCTTCACCCAGGCGTTGATCTCCTTCTGCTGCTCGGTGGTGGTCTTGCTCTTGATGTAAGGGATCAGGACGCAGGTAATGACCGCGCCCGCAAGGGCAAGGATGGCCTCAATAATAGCGGTGATGTCAAAAGTCATGGTAAATTCTCCTTTCAGTCATCGAGCAGGGCGGAAATGCCCTGCCGGTCTAAAAATTCTTTCTGCTTGTGTTTGATGCTGGTGGCATACTCCAGGGCCGAATGCATATCCCCGTTACAGTGGGCATCGGGAATACGCTGGACGGCCTTCGCTGTGGCTTCTCCGAGAGCTATTGAGGCCCTGGTGCTCTGCACCAGGATCATAATTAGCTCCTTCTGGCCGTTGTTCTTCTGGCTCTGTTCCTCTTCGGCTGCCTCGATGCGTTTCTTCAACCGCCACGTCAGCAGCCCCATGATGGTCGAGGGGATGCCCAGCGCAGCGATAAAGGCCAGCACAAGGTCGCCGACGTTAATTGTAATCATCGGAATCACCCCCTTCCAGCGCCGACCAGCGCAGCGATGTGCTGAAGATCGCAGATGGGGGCATTGTAGAATTTGAACCCCCAAAGCCACCAATCCTCATGCTCCGGCCGGCGGTACTGCTGGCATAGAGCATCACCCCACACCTTGTTCCAGCGTGCTTGGTAGTTGGCGTCCCGCCGCTCTAGGCGGGCCATGATGGAACCGACCAAGCGTCCCCGCACCTCACCCTGGCTGTCGTTGTCCTGGCTGAAGAAGTCGTAGGCATCCTGGCTGGTCGTGGTGCATACCGGGGCACCCTGGAAAAAGAGAAGGCCGTCCTGCTCCTCCAGGACGGCCCCCCACGGGATATTTACGTCGATGCCCAGGATAGACTTGAAGCGGGCCCGCTTCCGGGTGACATATCGGCCCATTATTCCGTCACCTCCGACCACTGCCACAGGCCCGGAGTTTCCGGAGGCCACACACAGGGGGTCATGGTGAGGTTGCAGAGGTAGGTCTTGCCGCCGGAGCTGTAATACTTGCCCTGCTCCGTATCCATCCCGTAGACGAAGGGAATGGGATCTTCTTTTGTGCCGGCGTGGGCGGTATCAATAGGTCGGTAGATTGCCAGCATCCCCTCGTCGTGGGGTGCCTGGTGTTCCTGTGGCGTCACCGGCTGCACCACCCGGTAGAGCTGGTTTCCGTCGTTGATGATGGTGTCCTTGGAAAGCTGGGTGCCGACGGCCAGCACTTCGGCCCAGGTGAGGAATAGGTCTGGCATCTCCAGGGCCTGGGCATCTGTGATGCTGGTGGATGCCTGCACATACAGCTTCGCGGCCACTTGCATCTGACCGGCCATTTTGGCGGAGCGGGCTGTGGCGTCCTTGGCCTCGGCCAGCTCTACGCCGGCGTCCGTTTCCTCCAAGGCCACGGTGTCCTCCGCTCCATCCAACTCCGGCCGACCGAGCAGATGGTACACCACGCCGCCATAAACAATGCCCGGAGCCTCCGAAGGCTCCGGGCACAGGTTGTAGCAGCCGTTGTCTGCTTTTTTGATATAGGTTGGGGCCTCGGTCATTCCGAGGCTTTCCCCGCTGCTGGCTTTGATGATTTTGAACATAAAGCACCTCCAAAAATGGCGTAGGACAGCCGCTCCAGGCGGAGCAGCCGCCCATGATCGTCAAAGTTGTTGTAATAGGATCGCTGGGATTGCATGAACTCGGCGACATCGGCCAGTGTGCGCCGTCCGGCGGAAACCTCTCTCTGGAAAAATTTGAGCTTCCGTCGGCTCCGCTTGATGCCGTCCCGGCAACCATTTTTCTTGATGTGACCGCTCTCCGTCATGGTGTAGCGCACCTTGCAGAAACGGAAGGGCTTGGTGAGCGGGATAATCTTGCATTTCTTCTTGTTTACCCGAATGCCCATAGCCTCAAACCGGCGCACAACCTCCCGGGCCAGCTTCTTCAGTTCCTCAATGTCCGGCAGGACGATATAGTAATCATCCATGTAATGGCCGGCCACATGGACGCCGGCCTGGCACTTGATCCAGTTGTCAATGCTGCTGGGGAGCGCAACCATTTCCTGCTGGGACGGTTCCACGCCGAGAGGCATCCCACGCCCAGGCACAGGGCACGGGGAGGTGGCGATGATCTTGTCTGCCAGGGCCCGAACTCCAGGGTCGAGGATGAATTGCCGATGCCGTTCATAGAGCGCCGGGTGCGGGGCATTTGGAAAAAACCCCTTCAGGTCTAGGAGGAACACTCCACCGGCCCGGCCGAATCTTCGGTAATGCCACCGAAGCTGCTCCGCCAGGCGATCATAGGCCCAATGCAGGCCCTTCTTCTTTTGAGAAGCCCCGTTGTCATAGATCATGCTGGGGCCATAGAGAGGTATCAGAACTTCGTTGCACAGAACTTTGTGGATTTGTCGGTCTGTGATATGTGGGGCGTCGATGGGCCGCACCTTGCCACGTTCCCGCAGGGTGAAATGGCTGCACTTCATGGGTTTCCATGTTCCAGACAGGATTTCCCGCCTCCGGCGGGCTGTCCCGGAGAACAGATGGTTTTCAAAGTTTTGGGTGCTCTGCTTCCAGCGCACCCCGTTACAGCATTTCAGCCCATAGAAGAACATCTTCCGGTAGGTAAAGACATCCTGGAGACCACCGACCGCCGCGCTCCGGGCGATCCGACGTGCCTGCCGCTTTGCTTTCCTTCGCTGGTATCGCGCCTCTCGGCGCTGCTCGCTTGTCATAATAGTTATTCGCACCTCCGTACAGATGTGGTGTAGGATGCCGTCTAATCTGCTTTGCCCCGGCACATGAAACGGGGATAGGCATATCGCCCCGCCATGCAAGCAGCGTCCGTGCAAGGGCATCAGAGGGCAGTTTTAGGGATTTGCACCCAGGGAAGCATTTCTCCTTTTGCGTGGGTCGTCTTTCACTCTCGCTACTCCATGTGACCCCGCAACGCAAAATCCGGCCACGACGCCGGCCGACCAGGAAGCATTGTTATTGTTGTTGGAGCCGTCGGTGTTGGTATTGCAGAAGTTTTCGTTGTTGTTGTAATTAGGCGAGCGCCGCCACCACCACACGGCCCGAAGGGCCGAAACACCGGACGCGGGATATTCAGAAATGCACCCAATCTGTCCAGAAGCTACTTCTTCTGGCTCATACTTTTGAGCTGCCCCTTCAGCAGCTCGTTCTCTCGGTCGATCAGCTCGCCCAGGCTGTCCGCCATCCTGTCCAGCTTGGCCGTGGCCTCCGCCGGCGGAAGGGTCTTGCCCTTGGCGTCCGTGAAACACCCCTGGGGGTTCTTGTTCATCAAGCGGTAGCACTTATTGAGGCGAACATCTAGGGCCATGAGAGCGGCCCGCGCTTCCAGGAGATGCGCCTTGCGGAGCTCCACCCGCTGGGCATCGGAGGGATAGATGCTGTTGGCCTTTTCGGCATGGTCTTCGACCTCTCCGGCCAGATCGGCAATAGCCTCGGCCATTAGGCGGGAATACCGGGCCGAGAGCCTGGACAGGAAATCTATGGTCTCATCATAGATTTGACTGGCAACATTGACGAACTCGGCCTTGCTCGTGCTGCGCTTGGATTTGAGTACCGACATAGCTACTCCTCTATTTTTTCAATTTTGATGGGCCCTTGCTCTCTCTCCACCTCCTCCAGATGCCGGATAAGGACATATTCGATGTAATTTGTGATAGAGCGGTGCTCATTTGTCGCCAGAGCTCCGATTTTATCAAATACTTCATCGGAAAGCCGAAGCGTGAACACCCTTTTGTTGGTAGCCATGAAATACCCCCAGACTTATTGGCATAGGGCTATTTTATGGCGTTTTTCTCTGTCTGTATGCACTCAAAAGACAGGTAAGTGATAGCAAAACAGAAAAAGGCGATTTTCAAAAAATCGCGTCGGCGCTTACGCGCCGATTATATTCTGTTTTCCTTCGCGGAGCTGGTGCTCCTGTCGGGGGACCGCCCCCTTTCGGGGGCGGGATGGGGACTGGATAGCTCTGCGGAGGATTAGGCAGCAAAGCCGGCCACGACGCCGGCCGACCAGGAAGCAATGCTACTGCTGCTGGAGCCGTCGGAGTAGGTAGCGCAGAAGTATGCGTCGCTGTTGTAAGAAGGCGAGCGCCGCCACCACCACACGGCCGCGCCGGTCGACGAATGCTTGTACGCTACCTTCGGGTTTCCGGATTTCCAGTAGTCATACTGCTTCTGGCTGTTCTGCTCGTACTGGTTAGCATAATTCCGGCTGCCCTGCACCTCAAACTCCGCAAAGAGCCACAGCCAGTCCGTGGTAGCAGTCACAGCCCCGGAAGAATTGCTGTTGCCCGTGTTATCCGTGTACTTGGTCACCGACTTCATCACCGCCCGGAGGTCAGCCGGGAGGGCGGCCAGCAGGGAGTTTGCCGGCGGGCTGCTGGGGGTGCCGCTGTTACCCAGCAAAGTCTTCCGCATATAGGTAGCGTTCCACCCGCCTGCGTTGGTACGGCTGGTGTTCATGTTGAAGTAGCCGGTGGTGGTCTGCTCGTTGCTGTAACTGCTGTCGCAGAGAGCCACCAGATGCCCGCCGATCTTCCCAAGGGCAAAGTGAATGCGGTTGCTGCCCTCCTTGGCGCTATTGTGGTTAAAGCCCACGATGAAGGCGTCGATGGATAGATTGCTGAAGGTGAAGTTGCCCACCTTGCCGTTGATCTTGATATTCTTGGTGTCTCCCACGCTCCACACGCTGGCCGCGTTTCCGGCGTCGCTGGCGGCCTTGATGGCGGCCCAGGTGTTGGAGTTCAGGGTGGTGCTGAAGACGTTCACCTTCACCGTACACGTCTTGTCGGCGGGGGCGTTGTGGTTGGTGCCGGCCGCAACCTTCACGGTGATGGTGGCCGTGCCGTAGGCCACGCCGGTCACGGTGACGGTGTTGCCGCTCACGCTCACGGTGGCCACGCCGGTGGCGTTGGACTGCGCGGTAATGGCCCCGTCTCCGGCTCTTGTGACGGTGATGGAGCCCGTCTTAGTGGCGTTGGTGAGGGTCATGCTCGTCGGGTTCAGCGTCAGGCTTCCGGCGGCCTTCCCAATGCTCCAGCTCACGCTCTTGGCGGCGGTGCTGCCGTTGTCCCACTGATAATTGCTCGTCGGGGTGAAGGTGGCTGTATAGCTGCCGGCATTGGTTCCGCTGGTGTCCCCGCCGATGGTCAGCTGCGCCGTGTTGTAGTTGCTCCAGCTGGGTGTCTGGGCCGATCCCGTGTAGGTCAGGCTCCCGCTCTGGCTGGGCACTGTGCTGATGGTCGCTCTGCCGATACTCCAAACTGCCTCCTTGGCACCCGTTCCGCCGTCGTTCCACTGATAGTTGGCCGTCGGGGTGAACGTGGCGGTGTGACTGCCAGCATTGATGGCGCTCTGCTCCCCGCCAATGGCGAGTTTCCCGGTATCATAGCCATTCCAGGACGGGCTCTGCGAAAGCCCCGTAAAAGTCAGGCTTCCGCTCTGGGTGGGAACAGCCGCAATCGAGGCCCGGCCAATGCGCCAGGTGACAGTCTTGGCTTCATTTCCGCCGCCGGCCCAGGTGTACCCCTCCTTGGGTGTAAACGTGGCCTGATACTCGCCGGCATTTGTCCCGGAGGTCTGTCCGCCCAGGGTAAGGGTTTCCGGGTTGTAGCTGTTCCAGGACGGGCTCTGCGGGCTTCCTGTATAGGTGAGACTGCCGCTCTGGGATGGAATGGCATCAATGGTATGGGCCAGTGCCGTAATCGCCTCCAGCGCCGCATCGGCAGAAGTCTGCGCGTCGATGGCCTTCTGTGCGGCCGCATCTATGGCCCCCTGAAGATTGGTCGAACCCAGATCCTTGTTGTCTGTGTAGTGGATGTCAGCAGCCTTGGTGCCATGAGGATTGCCCGTCTTGATCTGGCTGTGGTCATAGGCTGCTTTACCTCGGTCGCCTCGATAGGCGGTGCTGGATGTTTCGCCCAGGGCCAGGTCGGAGCCGATAGCCACATAGACAGAGCCGCTCCACCGGTAGGTGATATTACTCTGCACATCCACATAGATTTTTCCGGTCTCCGGAGAAATCTGATGCTCATGTTCCAGGTCTGAATAGAAGGCCCCTTCATGGTAATAACCATCCACCACATCGTCCACATAGCTTGGGAGCTGGGAAGAAGGTACATGCCCGCTCCCGTCCAGCTCCGCAAGCCCGCCAGGGGCCCCTTTCTGTGCAGCAGGGATAGCGCCCCTGGCGCTTTCCCCGGCCGCCTCTGCGGCTGCCTGTGCAGCGTCTGCGGCCTTTTTTACCGCATGAGTGTTTTCGATAAGACGCTCAAAAAGCGGATTAAACACTGTGGATGCCCGGGCCGGGTCGCTGTCCTGAAGGGCGCGGATATTGGGATTGTAGACCGGCTGCTCCGGGATGGGATAATTCGTATCTGCCATATCCATGACCCTCCTTAGAATTCGTCATCGAAGACGAAGGTAAACGCCGCACCGGCGTCCTTCTTTTTTGCGTACATGGTCTTGATCGCCACCAGGTCTCCTTCGCTGTCCATCAGAGCCGCCTCGCTGATGCTCTCGCCGGTCAGCTCGGTTTCCGGGATGGTGACGGAATATCGGTTGGTGGTCTCCACCGGGTTCGATACACTGCCGATAGGGTATTTGGCAATCTGGTGCTTGAGGGCATTCTGCTCCTCGGTAGGCGGGATGGGTTCCCCGCCCTCGTCCACGCCCTGGTCGCCGAATACAATGTGGGTAACCGGGGGGAGGGTTTCAATGGCCCCCCGGGACGCCTTACACGTCTTGACACGGCGGATTTTGGTGATGATGCTGTTTTCGGTATTTCCTGCCATCAGATTTCCTCCTCTGTGATTTGTGCGTTGAGCTTCCGGCTCCCGTCCAACCGGACGGTGCCGTCGAGCTCATACCAGGTGTCCAGTGTCATTCTGGCCGTCAGCCTCTCCTCGTTCTCGAAAGCGGAGGCCACGGTGAAGAGCGGGAAGGTCACGCCATAGAAGGTCTGGTTGAGCTTCCAGGAACCGTCCAACTGTTTTGAGCCGTCCAGGAACACCAGGTTTCCGCCCCGGGCGTTGGAAAAAGCATATCGGGCCTGGAATTCTGAAAATATAAAGGCACCCGGGTTATTCTCAAAAATAACCGAGTGCCCAATATCCAGCTCAAACCACTGATGAGACGGCTTGATTTTTCGGAGCCGTACCATTACGGCCGGAATATCCACGCTCCCATCCCCGGTATTCTCGATCCTTACTCCAAAGGTGTAATCAGCCACATTTTCTGTGACTGTGACCGGCATCCCTGTCATGCCGTTGATGATAGCCTCGATGCGGGCGGGGTTCATTGGGGATCTGGCGTTCTGGCGATCAAGGACGGCCTGACGCCGGGCTTCCAGGTCGTCTGCCGGGTTGGGAGTGATGCCGTATCGCTGCTCCCAGTAGGTCAGGCCCCAGGTTGCCGTCTCGGGAAACGCCTGTTGCCGCAGCTCATCAAAGAGCCTCCTGGCATCTTCCATCTCCAGCCCCATTACCTGATAAAGCCATTTTCCAACATAGGAGCGTTCATAGATAGGTGACACACGAGCGAGCATCCTCTTCGATGTTTCACAGGTCGGAAAATGCTCTAAGTCGATGCGCTCGAATCGCTTCACGTCCCCAGCACCTCCTCAGTCTCCGGACCGAGGTCTATACTGGCGGTTTCCGGGTATTCATCCTGCTCCAGGGTAATGTTCTTCGCAGCACCGTTGACCTTGAAATCGGCAAAATCATAGATGCCAGGGGCTTCGGTGAAGATAGCGTGGAGCCGATTGTACTGGAGCAGATTTTCTTCCTTGGCCTCGACGTAGTATGCTTGGAGCTCTTCCTTCAGGTACTCCTTCACATCAGCGGCCTTATAACCGGCCCGGAGGGTCGCGGTAAGGGTATAGGTCAGTTCCACCATGTCCGGGGCACACACCGTCAAGATAGCGCCCACAGGGGCTTTCCGGTTGATGCGGTCGTCCGGGGACATGATGTGTTTCTCCACCGCCTCCAGAATGCTCCCGTTGGCCGGGTCGCCGTTGCTGTCCAGGATCACCAGCTTCACACTGTTCTTTACATCCGGGTTCCAGTTGGCGATGACAAAGGGAGTGCCCACACCGGCGACTTCCTTCGCCCAGCGGATATAGTCGGCATCGCATCCGACAAAGCCGGCCTCGGCTGCCTGGTTGGCTTCGTTGACACGTTCTCGGAGGGTGTCGTCGTCCTCTTCCTCGGTTCCTCCGGTAGTGCGATCTTCGTTTGTAATGCCGGTAATGCCTGTCATGGGTGTGGACATGATGGCGATAGCTCCAGCCGGTACATTTCCGCTGGGCCCGGCCTCTACCGCAGTTACACCGACATCTACGCTTCCAGAACCGCCAATCGTGACAGTCGCCTCCGTGGCAAATTCCACTGCTGGCGAGTTTCCGACCGCCGGGACGGCAAAAAGAAAGCCGGCGGGGATCTCCGTCCCCTCCAGCCCGGTCACGGTCACGATGCCATAAGCTGCGTTTGCCGGCCGGCGGGTCACATGTGCGGCGCGGGCGTGATAGTCCAGCCACTCACCATAGGCCCACATAGGCTGCATGAGCTTCAGCGTCTCCACAAGGTGGAACTCTAGCATTTCCGCCTTCTCCAGCGCCGTTGGCATCGTCATATCCCAGGGGAAGCCGCCCTCTGTGTCGTCGATGTCGGCCGGCAGCGCCTCCATCATGCGCTTGTGGATGGTTTCGGCGTCTTGGTCGTTTAGCCAGCTCGGCGGAACGAATACGGGGTTATCCAATACTTTTCACCTCCTCGGCGGGGATTGCAAGGGAAAACTCCTCCCAATCCTGCCCCTTCACAACACAGGTGCAGAAAAGGGAATCGCTTTCCCATGTGAATGTAAACCCTCTGACATACTCTGTCTTGGGGTTTACCATCAGAGCCTCGGTGATAGTGCGCTCTATGGCACTTTGGACGGCCTCCCGGTCTTCCTGGGCAAGTGCGTCTATCATTTCGGTTCCGATGTCCGTGGTGTAAGCCAGGCGCGTGAACCGCTCGGTCATAGCCACCTTCATGCACCACTGTTTATAGGCTTCCCGGCCATCTGCCTCCACGATTTTTCCTGCTCCGTCCTGGAGAAAGTCGCCGGTGTCGAAGTCAAAGTATAGGCTCCGGCGGTATTTTCGCTCCTGGGCGGCTGCCGGAGTTTCAATGGTTGGGACAGAATAGGTCGGGAAGAGGTTTTGTGTTGTTGCCACGGGCCTCCTCCTCTCATAACACAGACGCAGGGAGTACCAGGTCAATCACCACGGCGTCATTTTGCACCCATGCCACGAGAACGCGATCCCCAGGCAGCAACTTCCGCATCTTATCGGGGATCAGAACGTCGTGGACGTGGGGGCCTTCGCTGGTATGGGTATGGCTGCCATCTCCGCCAGTATGCCCTCCATGGGTGCCGCTGCTCCCATGGTTGTGGGTTCCGTCATTGGGCTTGCCAGCCTGGATGGTGTAGGTCAAATGCCCGCTGGTTGGGCCGATGGTAAGTTGACGGCATACGAGATAGTCGCCTTTGGGGATAGGATTGGGGTAGGTGTTCGTGAGGAGGCTGTAATCCCCCTGTATTTCCCCAAAGTCCAGAATCAGGGATGAATTGGCGTTCCGCTCCCGATCCATGCGCTCCTTGAAGACCCGGGCCAATTTGTTGGTGCCGGGGTTTCCCTCTGCTGGATTTATGGCTCCTCACTCCTCTCATGCTTTGGTGATAGTGTTGGGATAGACCCAGCCAATTCCGTCCACATGGTAAGGGCATGGCCGGCTGGTATCAACTTTTATGGTGATAGTACAGGTACGTCCGCTAAAGGTTTTACCCTTCCCAGTGCCGTAGCTGTCGCGGTAGACTGCACCGTTGAGGATCACCTTATCTCCCTTGTTGAAGTCGGTGCTGGCTGGCTCTTGGGCCTGTTCCGGCTGTTTAGGTGTCTCCTCAAAGGGCTTGATTCCCATGGTCATGGAGCAGGACGCCGCATTATGCTGCACAGACAGGACGATGTAATAGCCGTCCAGCGTCCGGCCGGTGACGTGTATCTTGTCCCCCTTCCGGATAGTCGGCACATCGGGCCCCTGAATGGTGGTGCTGCGGGTGTCCGCCTCGCTGTCACTGATGATCTTCTGGGCTGCTGCTTTGGCAGTCGCAAGGCTGTCATTCTCCTGGCGGTTATAAATGCGCTGCCTGGTGCCGAATCGGGTCTGCCCATCCACAATGGCCTCGACTGCCTGGCGGCCCTCGCTGTCCTCCTTGCCGACCACCTTCACACGGGTAATGAGCCCCTGAATGCTCACCTTGTCTTTGGTGACCTCAATGCTGCCGTCCTCGTCGAAGTGATAAATGGTGTCGTTCCCACCTTCAGGGAGGACGCTTACCGTTCCCTTGGAGGCCCGGATTATGCACTTCTCGGCACCTTGTTTCACGGCGTCGTCCAGAAGCTGCTCGATCATATCGCTGATATACTCGTTCTTGAATGGCGTCTTTGCGTGGGGCACATCGGGCCCTTTGTACTCCCCGACAGGTATGCCCCAATCGGAGAAAATGGCTGTCAGCGCGGCCTTGGTGCCCGTACCGGCGGTAATATAGCGGTTGTCCTGGCTGTCCTGCAAATTGAAAAGTTCATCATAGGCGAGGATGGAAAAGGTGTCCTTGGAACTCTGGTTGCTGGTGTCCCAATCAACGATGCTCCCCCGGGCGACCTCCTCGGTGCCGTCTCCCCAGTCAGCCACGACCGCGATGATGCACCCAGGCTTCAGAATATCAGACAGGTATTTCCCGTTGTACTTGGTGTTGTGGACGGTGAGGCTGACCCGCATAGCCAGTTCTCCTTCGCCTTCTTCCCAGCCCTGGTCTTCCGTGGCTCCGGTGATGTCCAGTTGCGTTCCATCCTCCGAGATGCCGATGAATTGGTACTTCAGCTTTTTAACATCAATCAAGGCGGAACCTCCTTTAGCTCGGAAGGGTGAAGACTTGGCCGGGATAAATCAGATTCGGGTTGCTGCCGATGGTGCTCTTGTTCAGCTCATATATCTCATTGTAGCGTGATCCGCTTCCGAGATACCGCTTTGCAATAGCCCAGAGGCTATCCCCGCTCTTGACGGTATAGGTTTTGGCCGACGCCGCTGCTGGCGCCGGCCGGGTGGCGGAGCTGGTTTCGTTGGTCTTGGCTGCCGGCTTGATGTTCAGCTCCGAGGTGGTGTAAACCTTGATTTCCTTGGCCTCGGTGAAGGTGACGCTGTAAGAAACATCTCCGGCGCCGCCGGTGTTCGTGGCCGTGAAATCAGAAATATAAACCTCATGGTTGATGAAGGTTTCGGTTACCATCAGGATTAAAATAGTGCCGTCGGTTCTCCATTGGTCGAAGATTGCCTCCAGCTCTTTTGGCTCCATCCAGAAGTGGCTTTTGATAAATCCGTAGCTCTTCCGACCGGAGCCGGGGAAGGTGCCGTCCCAGGAAAACGTCAGCAGCTTCGTCCCTCTGGGCAGCTTTACCTCCCCAATGTTGATAATGTCATAGCTTTGGAACTTGGTGCTCGCTTTGCGCTTCACCTTTTCCGGCAGCATGGAGAGCGCGATCCTGGTTCCGCTCTCCTTTTCGGTGATGTAGATGTCCAATATCACGCTCCTCCTTTCACCGGCATATTGGCAAAGATGCGAGCCAGCCGCTCGGCCAGCTCGTCGCTGATGTCGTCCACCATTTCCCGGATGCGGGCCTTGATGATGGCGACGATGCTCTCTTCATCCAGGCCGCTTTCCCTGGCCTCGACCACAAACTGCGGGCTCATTTCCAGATGCACGTCTATTCTGGGGCCGCCGGAGCTTCCGGTGTCGAGCGGAATGGCCGCTGTGTCTTCCGGCTCACCGACGATTCCACCTTCTGCATAGGGCCGCACCCCCAGGGCCTGGCCTGTGCGCTCCCACAGGTCGATGCCGCGGCCGCGCTTTGAGGGGGACAGTGGGATAATGCTCTCGGCACCATCTTCAGCCACAATGCCCATGTGCGGCCTTGTCATAATGCCGCCCCAGGCGTGTTCCAGCACGGTTGATTTTCCCTGGCTCGTGGTCAGTCCTGTAACTTCAGAACCTTTTTGGCCCAAGCCGCCGAGCCAATCCGTAAAGCTGTGCCACTGATCACCGATCCACGCACCTATTCCGTTCAGTTTGTCGCCGACCCAATCCCAGGCCGCAGACGCTCCATTTTTGATAGGCGTCCATACATTGTCCTCGAACCAGGTAGAAACACCGGCCCAGGCCGTGTGTACGGCATCTTTTGCGGCTGTAAACTTGTCACCAAGCCATGCACCAGCATCTTTGGCAGCAGTTTTAACTGGCTCCCATACATTTTCAGAAAACCATGTGCTGACCGTCTGCCAACTCTCACTCAAAAAGGTTTTTGCTTCTGTCCAGCGTGTGCTTACCCAGGTGGCGGCGTTCTGGGCGCCGGTTTTTACGGGCGTCCAAATAGATTCATCAAACCAGGTGGAAAAGTCGTTCCAGCGGTCACCAACCCATGTACGCGCCTCTGTCCAGCGGTCTTCTATCCACTGTCCGGCTCCAGCAGCCGCTTCCTTGACGGGCTCCCATACGTTGCTGTCGAACCAACTTGAAAAGTCCGACCAGCCATCAGAAATCCACTGTTTGGCCTCCGTCCATCGCTCGCTGATCCAGTCCCCGGCATTTTGCGCTGCTTCTGTAACTGGTGTCCAGATATTTTCATCGAACCATCCTGAAAAGTCGGCCCATCCTTCGCTGATGGTCTCCTTGGCACTACCCCAGGCACCGGCGGCGATATTGATTGCGGAAATGCCGACGTCCTTCACTGGTGTCCAGACAGAGCTATCAAACCATTCGCTGAAGCCGCTCCATTTTTCGCTGATCCAGTCTCCGGCAGAGCCCAACTTTTCAGATACCCAGGTTCCGGCATCGGAAGCGCCGGTTTTAATCGCCTCCCATGCGTTGCCTGCGGTTTCCTTCGTATTCTCCCAAAATGTAGAGAGGGCTCCGCCTTCGTCCAAGGCGTCAGAAATAACCTGGCCCAGGCTGTCACCGCCCAGGAGGGCGCCTATGCCTCCGACGCCGGCTCCCACAAGGGCACCGGGGACGGCTCCGATGCCGCCGAATGCTGCCCCGATAGCAGCTCCAGTTGCCGCACCAGCTCCGACCATGCCAATCTTAGTACCGCCTTTAGCGTATTCGTCCTGGGCCTCCTTGCCGCTGGTCTGGGTGCCTCGGATGATGTTCCGAATGCCGTCGATGATGCCAATGCCGCCGAGAATGCCGCCTCCGATACTGGCTGCGCCGGCAGCTGCTGCGCCGGCAGCAGTGCTGGCACCGCTGCCCAAGGCCACGCCTGCCTTTGCCAAAAGTGACCCAATAACGCCGCCGGGTGCCTGGGCCAGCCATGCCGCCTTACCGCCGCCGGCTGCCGTAGTTGCAACTTCTCCCGGAAGTGCGAGCTGCCCACCCGGAAGGGCCAGGGGAGCACCGCCTATGAGAGCACGACCTACACCACCAGCTCCGGCACCGGCGAGTACCGGAAGTGAGCTACCAGAAGCACCCGCCACATTCGCCGATGTGGAAGTCCGATTTCCAATGCTGTTTCCATAGACGTTGACAACGCTGGCGGTCACATTCATGGTTGTGGTGGTGTATCTACTTCCGCCTGATGCACCGGCCGCTTCTGTCGCCTTGCTGCCCTTTCCTCCGAAGAGGTTCTTCAGCTCGGCCAGCTTCCCCAGTCCGGTTATAATGCCTCCCAGCATTTTGGCTCCAATACCGATGCCAATCGCAGCAACGATTTCCTTGTTTTCGTCAGCCCAGGTCTTCAGGGCTGCGGTGATCTTCTCGGTGTCAAATCCCTGGGCGAACCCGTCGATGAAGGAGCTGCCCACGGTTTTTCCGTCTGCGAGAGCGTCGCTTACATCAATGCCAAGCAACCCAAGGAGGCCGGTGCTGATGGCGCTTCCAAGGCCGTGTCCGATACTGGCCGCTTTCTCGGACAACCAGGCTTTCCCCGTACTATTCCACCAGGCATCAAAGGGCTCCGCAATTATTTTGTCCCAGGCAAGACTTACTTTCTCCCCAAAGGATTCTGCATCCTTCCACTCCTGGGAGTTCACAAGGTCGCTGACGGTCTTCCGGAGACCGTCAATCCTATCCATGACCCATTTGCTGATGTTGGCACCGGCCTCTTTCCAAGCCTCGCCCCATTCGGCAACGGTGTCCTGGTTCTCATCGAGCCAAGTGGTGACCTTCTCCAGGCCGGGCTTAACACCTTCCCATAGACCTTCACCCCAGTTTCGGATCAGGTTGTTTTGGATTGTGTCCTTTATGGTGCTTATCATGCCTTTGGCCGTTTTGGACTGGTTTGCCATCATGCCGCCGAACCGCTTATCCATGCCGGTGAGGAGAGCTTGGATAGCCACTGAGGCATTTACGCTCTCATTTCCGATGTTGGCAACCTGCTCCGCCGTTAGGCCAAGCTCTTGCTGAAGGATCTCCGCTGCCGGCACGCCCATTTCCTGGAGCTGAAGCAGCTCTTCGGCTTGGACGCGGCCCTTTGCGTACATCTGCCCCAGGGCCCGAGTGATCCGGTCGATACCTTCAGCTCCAGCACCGAGGCCGCTGGATGTATCACCAATGGTCTCCATCATGTCCAGGATATTGTCTGCCTGGAAACCGAAGGCCAATAGCAGTTTGCTGCTGTCCAGCAGCTCTGGGAACTCAAAGGGCGTCGTATTGGCGAATTGCTGGGCCTCTTTCAAGAACTTGGTGGCCTTTTCGGCGCTGCCCAGCAGGGTGTTGAAGGCCACCACCGTCTGCTCATAGTCTCCGGCCAGGTTCATCGGCTGGTAGATGCCAGCAAATGCCCCCGTTGCCCCGAGCACGGCACCCTGGATTGATGTTACCAGGTTCAAAACGCCCCGAAGGGGGGCGGTGGCAATATCCAAGACCTTCAGGGTAAAGCTGAAAGTCCTCCCGGCAAAACCGCCCACCTTGGAGCGGACGGCTCCGATAACGCTGCTGGCTCTATCCAGCGCGTCCAGCACCACCCGGTATTTAGTGCGGTTCATCTTGTCCAAACGCTCTTGTGTCTTTCGGTTCACATCGTCAAAGGATTTCACCTTACGCTTTGCGCTGCTTACGCCAGGCTCGGTATTGTCCTCGACATCAATGGGGATTTCAATGCGAAAAGTTTCAGCCGCCATCCGTTTCCCCCCTTCCGTTGGTATCGGCGTCTATCTGCGCCCGCATGGATGCCCGGACAAAGATGCCGGTTCCTGGGCACGTCATGGCCTCCTCGGTCGATGTAAAGCCGGCGGCAGCCGCCCACGCCTCAAAACCGATACGCTGCAAGACGTGGTGGAGCAGGGTAGCTCTCCCGCCGGCCATGATTAGTTTTTTGTGGTGTCCTCTGCCATCATGGAATAGCCGCTGATTTTGTCGATATACTCCAGAATGGCGTCCTTCTCGCCGGCCTTCAGCACTCGGCCAATCAGCTCCACGCCGTTGATTACATCCAGGCGGCGCCATGCCTCGTGGTTATCCCACAGGCGCTCTCTGTCCTCCTTGACAGTGGCCTCGTAGATCAGGGCATTCCGATAGGAGATAGAATCGGTCTTCTCCGGCACACGGATACCGAGCTGCTTATTGCGGACGTACTTGGTGTACCGCTCCTTGCACTTCTGGTAGTCCTCTTCGCGGAGCGGATGCACCCGGAACTTGAAATAGACGACCCCGTTCCGTGCGACCTCCATAGGATAGGTTTCCTCCTCGCTCTCCTTGAAGCTGGCAGCAGCCAGAAGGCCACCCAGAATATCGTCCTCATATCTCCGCAAGGTGTCCTTCCCCTCGGGGGTGGTGGGATCGAGCTCTTCATCGGTGCCGGTTTCGGTTCTGATTTCGTCATAGCTGCTCATAAATCTGTTCCTCCTTATGGAGCAAGGCCGCCCCGCTGTCAGGGGCGGCCTTGCTTATTTGGGTGATATTTTCCCGGGTATGTGAGCTGTTTCCTTTTTGGAAACAGCTTGCGCATGAAATCACGCAGTCAAGAGCTTCTGAAGCTCGGGGGGCTCGTTGACGAACATGCTCCAGGCTCGCTTCAGCAGATCGCCCACGGTCACGTTCTGAAGGTCAATGGCACCGCTGGGCACACACTGGCGGTAGTTCATCCGCTGCTCGCTGCCGTTGCGCCCCTTGACAACGCCCTGGAAATTCCAGCTCGGCATGTTGCCACTGACCATGCCATCGAACAGTTCAGAGATAAATCGTTCATCGGTGACGACTACCTCGGTGAAGGTGAGGGTCACGCCATAGCTCTGGAACACCTCATGCTCCTGGGCATCGCCCAGAGGCTGGTACTTGGCGTTGGTTACATTCACCTGGGTCTGAAAGCTCTCGCAGGTCGCCAGCATTGTGCCGTCGTCGCTGTAAAGAGCACCGTCTTTCCCGGTCAGAGCCAGTCGGGTATCAATGGGGCCTCTGTTATTCAGCATCGCTTCTCACTCCTCTCTTACTCGGCTCCGCTGGTATCGGCCGCGAACCGGAACCGGTAGGTCATGTACGCCTTCTCCATGCTGTCCTTGTCGTAGACCTCAAAGACGAACCAGGCGCTGTCTCCCTGGGCCGGGTTGCTGTCATCTTCCAGCATCTTCGTCCCATCCAGGAGCTTCTTCTCTCCGATCATGGTCTTAATGACACCGTTGCCGGCGGCAATCACGGTCGCCCGGCCATCAGTGTCATTATCTACCTTGCCCACCAGCTTCTCGGTGGTGTCGTCCACGCGCTGCATCAGCTCAAAGCGGGTCTTGACACGGCGGATCTTCTTCCAGCCCTCGTCCTGCTCCCCGTTGGGGGTGATAAGGGTGTTGATTCCCTGCTCGATCTGAACCTGACCGCTCTCGTTCTTGGTGAGGACGATACAGCCCTTCTTCAGCGCATTGATAATCTGGGTGTTGGTGAGGGATTCCACCAGGTCGGTCATACCAGACAGCACCTCGTGAGTGAGGCTCTGGTTGGATGCAATGGCCGCAATCATGCCGCCGACCCGGGCGGCCAGCTTGTAGCCCTCATAGACGTTCCCGCTGGCGTCCTTGGCGGAGTTGAGGACATAGTGCATCTTGGGGTCGTTGAATGCAGCCGCGTTTGTCATGCGGGTGTCGAGGGCGGTGCTGGTCTTGGGTGCGACACAGCCCATGGGGTAGGCCCCCGCCTCATAAATGCGGTTGAGGTAGGTTGCCATCAGAGTATGAATAGCGGTGTCCTCGGTGTCTACGCACAGCACATTCCAGACGTAGGGCTCCAGTGCGTCAAACGCCGCACTGTACTCCGTCGTGGAGGCCGTGGGATTGGTGCCGGGGGTAATGACCTCCTGGAGCACATCCTTCAGCGGGCCATTCACGCTGTCCTCCGGAGTGAAGATAAAATCCTTCGTCTTGGCAGCCAGCGCCTCCTTCAGCGCCTTGGGCTCTCCCTCGCCGGAGGGGAAGGATACCTTCAGGAACTCGGTCGTACCGTCATAGATGATGCACTCCCGGTCGTCCGTGGTGAGGCTGTCCCGAATGGTGACGGTAAACTTGCGGTCACCGACATAGGCTCCCGTAAGGGTGCCTGCGTCCGTTTCCGAGTTATTCTTCAGCTTGACGCTGGGAACCGTACCCCCGGTGCCGGCGCGGACGAAGAATCCAGAGGTGATGCCTCCGTCGAACATCTTGGTAATCAGGTCTTCCGTCTTTCCAGAACCGAAAATCTGATTGACCTTGGTGCTGGGCTCCATCTCGATTGCCTGATTCAGCGGGCCCCAGTTGGCCTGGATCACGCCGGCGCCGATGCCGTTGATGGCACCGGCAATCGAAACGCCGCCGGCGTTCTCATAGCGGTGGTAAATGCCGGGGCGGGTTTTGGTTTCGCCAATGGTAAATGTTCCGGCCATGATTATTTGACCTCCTTCTTCGCAAAATCTTCAGCCAGCTTTTTCGCCTGGGACTTGGAAGCCCTGGTGAGGCCGGCTGTCTTCAAGGCTGCCGCCATAATATCGGGCGACACCCCAAATTTGGATCGGGCTGCGGAAACGAGCTCCTTGGCGGAATACTCCGCTTCAGGTGCCGCGGTGCCAGCAGCTTTCGCTGCGGTTTTCTGGGCCATATTGACCCTCCTTTCTCACGGGTGGTAAGTGTGCATAAGGGGATGTGCATAGGGTTTCCGGCGCAGCAGGCCGAACCGGACGGAAAGCTGGAGCTGCCCCGCCGCAAGTGCAGACGCGCTGCTGTCGGCCTTGATATTGGTGAGGAACATAGGGGACTTATCCAGCATAATCACCTCGCCGTCCAAGGCCAAGGTGTCCACCAATGCCTTCAGCCACTCTATCTGCACCGCCTCCGGTGCGAAGATATGTCCTATCAGCACTCCATTCATCCATGCGACGGTGTTCGTTTCCCGATATAGGGACAGGGATAAAATACGAAAGTAGAAAATGGGTTTCTGCTCTGTGGCAGTGTTGAAGGGGGCCAGGGTGTCCCGCCCAATGACAAGAGCACCGGGGGCCCAATTCTTAACATACTCATTGATGGCAAGCACCGGATCTGGGTCTGTGGTTTCATGGGACGGGAAGGCGAATAGGTCAAACAGGACGGTGATACCGTTTACCAGAGCTTCGTCGCTGCGCTGGGCCTGGAATGCGTCAGAGCTTGCCCACGACAGGCTGAAAGGCGGGGTTCCGTCTGGCTGAAGGAAAATGTCGCGCAGGGCGGTTCTGACTTCCGGCTCTAGGTTCTCCGGTGGCTCCACATTCTCACTGCACCAGATATTGACTGTGAGCTTTCCCTCGGCGTGGCGCTCTGGATTGCTCTGCATGTCAACGATGTAGTCGATGCGGGGATATTGAGACTTGCCGCCCCAGCCCTCCGCTGTGTCCCCAGGAGTGGTCTGGTAAAACACAGCGGGCTCCCCATCCCACTTTGCCAGTTTTGCCGCCAGAGCTTCCGTCCCTGTTAGGCGGGAATAAATCAGATCTTCCAGTGTCACAGCTCCGTGCCCTCCTCCTGGATGTCCTTCAGGTCTTCTGACCACAGGAGCGTCCATTTTCCATCCGCAACTTCGGCCGCTTTGATGGGGAAGTAGTTTGACACGTTCCGCAGCCCCGGAAGATAGAGGACAACCAGCTCCAACTCGGAGGCAGCGGCAATGATGCCATTTCTGGGCTCCGGCCATGTATGGTATTGTGCTCGCACCAAATCCCCAATGTGTACGGCCTCCAAGTCAAATGACTTCACGGAACTTTCTTTAATCAGCGGCATTTCGCTCCTCCTTTCCTTCAGGTGTGGTTGTAAGGCTGGCCGAATATCGTCATAACCTTCGGTTTTGCCTTTTCGATGATAGGCTCTTCAAATGGCCTGGGTGCCATTTTGTGGGTGCCCTCTTGGAGAATAGGGGCATACTTCTTATCCGTCCAGATAGCCGGCCGGATTTTGACTGTCTTCCCGTCCTTTTCTGATCTTGCCTGCTGCTTCCAGCTCACCCGGAGGCCGCCGGTTCTCACGGCCGGCGGCTCTCCGGGTGCAGAAGCCGTATAGGTACTGCTGGAGTGCGGCCGCTTATAAATACGGCCGCTACGCTGTCCACGGAGCACCTGGAGGGCCGCGTTTCTCAGCTCGTTGGCCGCCCGGAAGCCCCTGGATTTTGCTTGCGCCGTCACTTGGCCCACGATGCCGGCCACGGTATCATCCAGGTTGATCTCCATCGACATCGCTCCTTTCCTCCGCATAATAAATCGTCCAGAGGCCCAAATCTCCAGGGCAATCAACGCCCTGAATATAGAAATAGCGCCCTTGGTACACGAGGCGGTCTTCTGGCCCCGCCTTAGGCCGCCCGCGCTGGGTGATGGTGTGAGTGATAGGATGTGCGTTCTGCTGGCGGAACCGCTCTATCTCCTCTGGCTTGGCCTCTGCCAAGACGGCCAGGAGGTGTGGGGCTCCTTCAGACTGGAATGCCGCTGTTTTTCGGCCCCGGCTGGTCTTCCCGGTGATGCGCTTTTCTACCCAGAAATCTTTGAAAAGGTTTCCCGGCCTAAGGTACAAGGTGCCCACCTCGTTTCCCTCTGGTGGAGCCCATTTCCCGGTTATCGTGCATCCCTTCGTAGAAATAGGGCGGGCGGGAAAGCGCCTTGGGATTCGCGCTCGGGGCTCCCATGGCAGCACATTCGGCCTTTAGGTCGTCGTACATAGCTTTCCACGCCTCCGCCCTCTGCCGCAGGGAGAGGGACAGGGGGCCCACCTTTGTGTCAACCTCGTAGGAAAAGCGGCGGACGACGCTCTCCAGAAGCGCCAACTTGGCCCGGCGCCAGCTATTTGGGTAAATGGAAAGGGCGGCTGTGTACTCCTCGTCGCACAAGGCACAGGTTTCCATACCGCCCTCCACCATCGTATCGCCAAGCTCAAAGCGCATCCGGTCTTTCCCATTCTCTTTGATGTGGTCTGGCTCGTAAGTGTAGGTGGACATCAGGCGCCACCTCCGCCTCCCTGCGCATCATCCAAGGCTTCCGCTCTGGCCCGGGCGGCTTCTTTGATGCCTTTCCGGCTGTCCAGAGCGTTAATCAGGATCAGCGCCTCCTCACTGTCAATGCCTTCGATGGCCGGCTTGGCTTCCTCGACTGTGAGCTGAAGAATGCCGGCGGTCGTGATGATGTCCTCCGGGGTCGCCACGACCTCGTACACACCACCGTCAACAGTGAGGGGGATAGTGATGGGGCCAGGCTCCATAGTCGGTGTCAGCGGCTCCGCAGGGGGCTCACTCTGGCCCTTTGGCGTATCATCCACCTGTGTGATGTAGCCCTGGCGTGCCAAGGCGCGGACACGGGAGGGAAGGACGGCCCCGGCCGGGATTGTCTGGCCGGGGGTATAGTCAACGCCGCCCAGGGTGAGCCCCTTGGTGCAAATAAAATCGCTCATAGGGGCCTCCTTTCTCACACACAGTCCTTCATGTAGATCGCCAGGTCATCGGCGGTCTTACGCATATCGGTGGACATGAGGCCCTCCACAAACTCGCTGTGAGTGCCGTTCTCCCCCTCGAACTGGTCGAAGGCCGTCCAGGCTCCGTTGCCCAGCATATCCCAGGTGAAGATGTAGCCGGCGGACGGCTCGTCAATGGCGGGGCTGGGAGTGGCATAGCAGAGGAGAGCGCCCTTGCTGTCGCAGATAAACTGCATATTCTCCTCGCCGATGCCACCGGCGTTATAGGTGCTCTCCAGAACCTTGACCTGCTCAACGCCAAAGAGCTGCGCCAGGACGGCGGGGGTCACATTGGCGGGGTTGGCGGTGGTGCCGGTGTACTTCACCCGCTCCAGCAGATCGGGGTGGTTCTTCAGAGCCAGATAGGCGTCATAGCCGAGGGCCAGACGGTTGGGCTTCCGGCGGCCGCTCTGCTTGATGTCCTTGATCCGCTCGTCAAAGAAGTGGACAGGGTCAAAGTTGGCATCAGAGAACTTCAGGAACTGCTTGCCGGAGGCGCTGGAGGTGACGCCTGCCCACTCCTGACCCCACACACCGGCCTTGAAAAAGCCGCTGGCAAACAGGATGTCCAGGTGGATGAGCATCTGCTCGGATGCAAAACGAACCTTGGCCCGGCGGGGGTCAGCCACACCGGGGGCGCGGCTGCGCTGGAAGTTGAGGGCCTCGATCTGGTCGATGCCCACGATAATCTGATCCACTTCGCACTTGTAGGTGTCGTCCGTCTGCCCCATGATGGCGGGAGTTACCTTGCCGTAGGGGGGCTTGCGCCGCACGTTGTCCCGGGCCAGGTCGCCCTTGCTGAACTTGTAGTAGTAGCTGGAGGCCAGGGGCACAGGGCAGATGGGGAAGATGCTGGGGGCCACATAGTCGCCCGCCTGGGCGAAATAGGCCATAGACATATTGGTGAGGTAATTGTTCGGCTTCCAGCCCTTGGCGATGTCGGCCTGGATGCCTGCGGTGGTGCTTCTGCCGTTCATGTTCATGGTTTGCTATCTCCTTTCTCTCAGCCGCCTACTCCGGCGGCAGCGGTAAAGCCGGGCTTGCTGATCTGTACCTGGATGACCTGGTCAGCGGCGGTGGCCGTGTCCAGGGCAACCGCAACAGCAAAGGCGCCATTGGTGGCCTTAATCAGTTTGCCGTTGGCATCGGCGGCCAGAATGTCGCCGGCGTTCACAGCGGCGCCGACCTTTGCCAGCCCAATGTCCTTGACCTGGATGGTGACCTCCTCGCCGGCCTCAACGGTGCCAGTCTCGGCGACCATGATGCCGATAGGGGTCTCGCTGGCTTTGGCTACCGCTACACCGTTCTCGGTGAGCGTGGCGGCCAGGAAGGCGCCGTCGGTAATCTTGGCGGATGCTTTGGCGATGATGGTTGCACTGTTATTGATGATGGAACCGAAGTAGCTCATAATCGTTCCTCCTCTCTTATCGTCCGCTCTCGTACTCATGCACGAGGTCGGGGTGCTGCTCACACGCCTTATCCACGGCCTGGGCCCAGGTCATGGTGGGTGCGGCCTTCTGAATAGCCTCGGCGTGCTTCTCGATCTCGGCCCAGGCACCGCCGCTGGTAGTACCAGCACCGCCGGACTTACCTACCTCGGAAAAGAGGCCGGACTTCTCCACGGCAGCCACGCTGGCGTCCAGCACGGCGATCATCTGGTTGTAGGCGTCTCCGCCGGCGGCCTTCAGGCTCTTCAGTGTGGGCACCAGCTCCTCGGCCTTCTTGCCGATGATCTCATACTTCTTGGCAACCTCCTGGAGCTCCCGCTCCTCGGCGGCATCGGCGGCCTTGCGCAGCCGCTCCAGCTCGGCCTTCACAGCGGGATGCAGGCCCTTGTAGATGTCCTCGTCGCCCTCCTGGGGCTCGGCGGCGGGGGCGGCCTTTGTGGTGGGCGCGGGCTCCCCGGTGGGCTGGGCGGCGGGGGGCTCGTCGGGAATGCCGGCCTTCTTCTCGATAGCATCGAGGGCGGCCAGCTCCTCGGCGGTCAGCTTGCTCTTGTCAATCTTCATGTCTTCAGGTTCTCCTTTCTCGGATTTCGGATTAGTGGGCTCCGGCTCATTGGCCGGCTCTGGGTCTTCCGCCTTGGCGATCATGTCGTTGAGGCGGTCGCGGGTCTGCTTGGCAAACGCCAGGCGCTCTGGGGTAAGTTCGGGCATGGCGGACTTGGCGATTACGCTGGGGACACCTCCAGCCCATTTGGGGATAGCTCCCTGGGTTGCCGTGGTAAACTCGGTGAGGCTCTCATTCATTTTGGATTGCTTCTCGGTGTCGGTGAGGGCCTCGTCCCAGAAGATAGAGCAAAGGCTATCCTGGAGCATCCAGCAGAAATCCCAGATTTCATCCGCTGTCTTCCGGCGCTGCCTCTGTGCCACCTTCTCGTCAAAGGTGACGGCATCTTTCTGGATGGCGGTCACCGCTTCGTCCACTTCGGCATCGGTAAGGCCGACGGCCTTGGCAATCCTGGTGAGCAGGCGCTTCACCACCCCCTGGGGCTCCTCCTGGTGGGTGGGCTCCTGGGCCTCTCCGTCCTTTCGCTTGAACAGAACGACATCGGCCCGCTTGTTGTCCCCGGCATCAACAAAGTCTACCTTCGTCACTTCCAGGCCCTTCAGTTTTGTGGGCACGCTGCTTTCCTCCTTTCTTGGGCGTGTATATAAACAGGTGGACAGCGGTTGTCCGCTGCCCACCGGCTTATCTCATGTGGGTGGTTCTTTCCGTTTTGGAAGATACCACGCTTATTCTTCGGTTTCCTCTCGGATGGCTGTGCCTTCAATGGAGAACATGGGGTAGGTGCCGTCCTTTACCTTGGCCCACACATCCTCGTCGGTGACCTTAAAGCCGATCCACCAGCCGACGGGGAGAGTGCCCTCCGGGATTCCAAGGGCGGCCTGTTTCTCTGCGGTGAAGACCATACTCTCCACCAGGACGGCGCAGCCGCCCCTTTCATGCATCTCTCCGCCTTCACGGTAGAGCTCCACGAACCCATAGGCCGCCTGCTCCAACTCGGACGGCTCCAGTTGGTCGCCAGACCAATCTTCAGTCTGCTGCCCCTCTTCATCCTGGGACACATAGGCCCACCCGAAGGCCAGGTGTTTATCCTCGTCGGCCTTTTTGATGGAAAACCGGCCGGTGATGGTGCCGGCGGTCTTTTTCACGTCGGCGGGCTGCCGGCCGGCCAGCTCATTGAATGTGAACATTTTGCATCACTCCTCTCAATGCGAAGGGGGCGAAGCGCCGTAGCGCCCCGCCCCCGGGTCAGTCTTCAGTTGGGAAGTGGAAGGTCTTCCGATACCACTCGTGAAGGTCATCGGTGGTCGTGATTTTGGAGGCGATGGCCTCTCCCATCCCGACGCGCTTTGCAATCCAGCGGCGGAACTCCTCGATGGTAAGCTCTTTGAATACCCATTCCCCGGGCATGAAACCGTCGCTGCGGAAGACGAAGCCGCCGGCGGTCTCCCGGAGCACGGCGCCGGGCTGGGAATGGGGCCGCTCTGGCGGGGAAATGAAGCGGAGCTCTTTCCCGCCCGTCCCGGTGTGGACATGGACATCTACGGCGATGCCGGAGAACTTCGGTTCTCCCGTCCAGCGGTAGTAATAGGCTTTGCGGCGGTCAATGCTCATATCTCATTCCCCACTTTCACGAAATCTTCAATCGGAACCCCGTTTACCTCGGTGATGCCCGCGTCCTTCAACTGTTTTAGGAGGTCGGCCCGCCTCGCCTCATTGGGGCACATGATCCCGGTGAAGTGCTCCTTCGGTATGCCGTGCCGGAACATGACCTCGTTGCTTGCCTTCCAACTGGTAGCCAAATAATCAATGAATTCCAGGGCCCTTTTCCGGCCAAGGAGCTCCCCTTCATCCGTGGTGCCGAAGTTGTCGAAGGTGTATGCGTACCAGTCGGTGCGCTCCAGCTCCTTCGGGTCGATGATGACCCGGTAATAACCACCGAGATAGCTGTCATCGAAGCGGGGCTGATCGCCGCTCTTCATTTTGACGCCTATCCGGGTGAAGACGCTGTCGCTTCCGCCGGTTCTCATATCATCCCCCGGGCTTGCCCCGGTGAAGTCCATTCCATACAGGCAGCGGGTGTTGGTAGACATGAAACCCTTCCCATTCAGAATTCCGACAAGGGCCTCCGGCCTTCGCACGCCGGCCCATAGATATTTCAGGCCGGCTTTCTGGTACTCGGCGCTGATGCCCTCCTCAACAAGGGTCTGATAGCCGTCGAACACCTTCCGCATGACCATGTGCTCTGCTCTGCCCGGGTCGATGCCCTCTTCCTGAAGGATTGTGTTTAGTGTACTCTCCAAAGCGCCGCCTTGCAACCCCTTCAGCTCTTTCATCCGCCCGGGAGCATGTTGCCAGAGGAGCCGGCTCTTCTTGAATATCGCCTCGGCCTCCGCTGTCGGAGTAGAGGCCAGGCCGGAAAGGCCGGCCCGGTCAAGGAGATTTTTGGCCGCTTTGGCGTCGGCTGCTCCGTTCCCGGTAGCCGGCACCCGAAGCCGGAAGAAGCCCTTCCAGGCGTTGTACTGCTGGGAGCCGTTGTGAACATAGAGCTGGAAGGTGCCGCCGGAATCCTCCATGGTGCGGGCCTTGATTTCTACCCCGTGCATATTGATTGGCCGGGAGGCCAGCAGGGCGAGGGTATCGTCTGCCTGCTCGAAGGTTAGCTGCTTTACCTCGCTTTGCTTCTTCAGGGTGTCCCAGGTCTGCGACCAGGTGCTTTCGGCCAGCTTCCCGGTGATTTCATAGACATCCTGACCGTCCAGGTTGACTTTCCGGGCGGTCAGATTCAGGCCCTCCACCATGCCCTCGTCGCTGGATACCGCGACGCCGATGCGCTGCGGCGGGATCTGGCCGAAGTCTTGAAACAGGTCGCCGGCGTCAACTGCGCCGGTGCGGGGTGGCCGGGGCGGTTTCTCCGTTGTCCGGCCGAGGCGCTCGGGGCGAGTGGCCTCCAGGTTCAGCAGCTTGGCCTTGGTCTTGGCGCTGATCTCCACGGCCTTCACCGGGTCGGAGATGGCCTCGATCAGCTCCTTCTTGTTGAACTTGTTGTAGTACGGGATTCCCTTCTGCTTGGCGAGCTGCTTCAGCTCCGCCACATTCATCTTCTTCAGAGCATCAGCGGAATGGGTGACAGCCGCGAGGGGCTGCTTGGCTTGCTGGGCCACTTCGTCGGCCCAGGTAAATATCTGCTTGCGGCCGGTGCGCTCGGTGAGGAGGTCGGAGTAAAAGGCCCGGTAGGTCTCCCGAAGGTTGTCCTTCCGCTCCACAATGGCGTCCAGCAGAGCCTCGGCCTCTTTGCCCTTGCCATGCAGGGCCTCGGCATAGTCCCTGAATATCTCCCGATATTCGCTGTCAGGAATGGCCTCCACGCGCTTGATATAAGCAAGGGTGTCTTGGAGGTCAAGGTCAAGCTCACCTTTGGCGAACCGGCGATAGATGGTGTTATAGATGGGCTCCGTCTCCCCGTAGCTCTTGTTGGGGTGGAAGGCGTAGCTCATGGCCTGGGCGCCGTCCTTGCCGATGTACTTGAAGGACTGCTCCTTGTCGATGCCCACCAGACGGCCGGAGCTGTCGGTGACGAAGTTCCCGCCGTGGCTGTCGTAGTTCCCCAGGAGCCAGTCAGTGACATGCTCCCGCTGGAACTGCTGCGCGGAGCCGTCTGGGAGGTGGCCGCCGCTGTGCTGCCATGCCTTATAGTCCGTGGCGCTGCCGATGGTGGTGATCCGCTTCTGGAAGGCGCCGAACTTGCCACCCAGCTCCCCGACGCCGACAGGAACGGCCGTATCTGGGTCAACGATGTACTGCACCTTATAGCCGGCCTCCTGGACATAGGCCCGGAAGGCTTCAGGGGAGCCGCTCTTGGTCTGGGCCGGCTTGAATAGCCACTCCTGGCCGGCGCCGTCCCGGTATAGGTGCATCTCCCCGGTGCCGCCCAGATTTGGCTTGCCCTGATAGGTCATGCCGGACGGGATGGGAATACTTGGGGCAGCCACAGGAGACGGCGGCTCCGGGAGGTCTTGCTCCGGGGGATCCCCCCAGGTGGTAGGGGGCTGTTCCGGCTCTTGCTGCTCTACCTCTGGTGGCTCCACCTCCCGATATTCCACGGCGCACCGACAGCGCGGGTGTGCCGGCGGTGTCTTCTTCTGGCCGGCATATAGGCTCTTTCCCTTGAAGTCAAACTCCCCATCCATGTCGATTTCCTGGCCTTCCAGGGCCGAGCATATCTCACACACACCGTCGTCGTAGGCGGTGCTCCAGACGCGCTTCACCTTGCCGATGAAGCCCTGCTGCTGGGCCTGGATGATTCCATCGTCGGCGCCCTTGTTGTAGGCGTAGGCGAGTTCTGTGGTGGCGATGGTATAGGCCCGCTGCCGGTGCTGCTTGGCGGCGTACTTGGCCGCTGCGTCCCGGGCGGCTTTGGCGGCCGTGGCCTCCTTCATGGTTGGGTTATTCGCCAGCAGGGTCGCCTTCAGGTGCTCGTAGTAGTTCAGGTTGGCGAGAGCCTGGGGCTTAGTGAGCCCGATTAGGGGGCGGATGGCACGGGCTAGCTCGTCGCCTGTCCATGCCCCGGTCGTAGCCCGGTCGATCATGCTGGTGATTGCCTCCCGCTGGTCGTCCGAGATATTCGTTACCCATTCGGCGCCGTGGGTGGCCGTCCAATTCTGGATGCCTTCTCCCATAGGGTCATAGAAGAAATCGGGGTGCTGGGCCTCCAGGGCGGCGTTTGCGGCTTTGGCCGCATCCTGCCAGATGCCCTTCAGGTGCTCATTGACGAAGTTGGCGTAGTCGGCCTGCCAGGCCGCCAGGGTCTTCTCGTCGATATAGCCCTGCTGGATAGCCTCCCGCAGCTCCTTGTAGGTCACGGCCTGCTGCTGGTCGTTCCACAGCCTGGTAAGCCAGTAGACCGGCTCGGGCTCCGCAGCGTTGAGGAAGGCGTTGAGGCGGTCAAGGACATCCTGGGCGCCCTGGCTCTTCTTGGCCTTTAGGATGGGACGCACTCGGGCCCGTTTCATCACAGCGAGTTTCCGCATCAATCATACCTCCCGAGGCGCCGTTTGGCGGCCTCTACGGCGTCTTTTTCATCGTCCGGGAGTTCTCCATCCTGGTCTTCCTCCTGGCCGGCGGCTGGCTTCATAGATTGGCCTTTGGGCGGCTGTTGCCGCTCCCGGTTCTGCTGGTTGAGCTGTGTGCCGTAGTCTTCCATGCGCTCCGGGAGGTTGGCGGCCTGGCGTACATAGTCCTCCACGCCTTCATCCGGGATTAGGATGCCGGCGCCGGTGACTTCCCGCAGGAAGGTGCCCAGGGTGGCGAGGTTGGGGCTCTCCACGTCGCCGTGGGTCATTTCCGGATAATCGGTGATACCCCGGAAGTGCTCGCCGTTCAGGTCAATGAGCCGGGGGATTGCCTGGTTGTTGAAGACCTCACAGATAATATCCAGGTAAGCCCCGATAGCCGTGCCGAAGAGCTTGGTCTTGTCGCTGGACAGGGCAAAACTGCCCACGTTCTGGTGCCCCAGCAGCACGAAGTCCGCCAGCACCGTCATAGCAATGCGGCTGTCGTAGCGGTCGATGATGCTGTTGGTGTCAAACTGCCGGCGGCCGCCGGTGGACAGCAGCTCCAATGTCCAGCCTGAGGGCTTTACCAGCCCCTCCAAGCTGTCCCGCCGGACGTTCTGCACAATCCGCTCCGCCTGGGCTCTGGCCGTCACCATGTCCGGGTCTTCTGTGTCCCAGATGTCCAACCCCTCCGGCGCGGTGATCACCGGGAGGCCGGCGAGGTCGCGCTCAATGCCGATGCCCTCTATTTCCTGGATGCGCCGCTTGAAGTACCAATCCCGGTAGGCGTTGCGGAGGATGCTGCGCCCCTCCGGGTTGCCCTTCCGGCTCTTCGTGCGGAAGAGCAGCAGCTTTTCCACAGGTATCTCAATCAGGCCATAGTCCGGGGGTGGCATCTGCACCAGGCCCATGAGGTTGTCCCGGGCGTCATAGCGCCACTCATAGAGGGTTTCCTGGGCCCGGATGGGCAGCTTCTGCCAGCCAATTAGGCCGTCCCCATACTTGCTCTGGAGCCGGGGGTCGTTGCTCCGGCCGACCCGGCGCTTGTAGACGATTTCGTGGGCGCTCCAGCCATAGGTCAGGAAGGACAGGATCTCCGCGATGGTGTCCGTCCAGGTGTCGGCCATATCATCCATGCAGCTCTCCACAAACTCGGCGGCCTCCTTGTCCTTGGCCGTGTCCCCGGCTGGCTGCACTTCCCACACGGCCTGCCGAATCAGCATCTCAATGGCGAATAGGATAGCGCCCACGATGTCGTCATTCTCCGACATCTCTCGGAACGCCTGGACTCCCCGGCGGCCCTGGAGCTCCGTCAAGAACTCTTCCCGGAAGACACCGCCCCAGCGGTTTTGTCCTATCCGGCCGATTTCACGCAAAGTAGCCACGCTTTTCCTCCTTTCTCCAGCGTATAAGAAAACGGCCACCAAGCGGCGGCCGTCGGACTGGCGGTGTTCTGTTGTTCACGGTATCGAAAATGCCCAGGCCACACCCAGCTACCGCCCACGGCTTTTCAGTGGGCAAAGAGGAACTTCCCCTGGGTCTGGTAGGTTAGGTATGGTCAGGTATGGTATGGTAGGTTAGGTTAGGTACGGTTAGGTAGGCGCGTAACTTCGGATTACTGGTGCGTTACAAGTGCGTTACACACTAATCCCTTTCATAAAAGTTTCTATTTCAGAAAAGAATTGCGGGATTTTATCAACATTTCCACACTTTTTTGCACACAACTCTGTCTTCAAATACCCATATCATTCTGCCTGTGTGAACAAATAATCTCCTTCAAAAAATCCGAATGAAATTTCGTCGAGCGATTACCAAATTACACAGAAATGCTACACCAGATTTCATGTGCGTTACGTGCGAAAAGGTAACGCATTACACCCTTGTTACACTCCAATTACACCAGAATTACAGGCGCGTTTCCGGACAGAAAGGGCTGGGAGCTTATGGCCCCCAGCCCTTTCGCATTCACCAATCCCAATATTCCGGCCCCAGCTTTTGGTCGATAATGTGCTGGAAATAGGCTCTATACTGCTCATTTCGATAGATAATTTCGAGTACAGAGCACTCTTCCTGGCCGGTTTTCTCAATATATCGGAACCGCTCTTCGTCCAGCACGGTGTCAAACTTCTTTTCTACCATATCGTAGAGGCGGCGAAGAATGGCCGGCTTTGAGAGATTGAAGTTATATTCCAGCGTTTCCAGCTTCTCGTTGAATTTCCTCATCCAGTGGCGTCGGGTAGTTCGCGGAATGCTGAGGTCAGGGGGGGCAATCAATTCTGCCCGGGGGACTTCCTGCGCCTGATGTTCCAGCGCCTCGATGCGGCTCGCCAGCGCCTCCACAACACCCGTCATGCGCTCCAAGGCATCAGTTATTGCGGGGGCTGCCTGCGGGGCTCCATAGGCCCCCGTGGCGCGAATGGTGGGGAGAACTTCATGGGTAATCCACCGCTTAAAGGCTTTCGCCTCCGGCTTGTTGCTCCGCAGGATCACCGAATATAGCCCCGGTTCGTTGATGATGGTCATAGTCGGATTTCCGGGGCCAGGAATACCCTTCACAAAAGTTAGGGTATTCTTTTCGTCCTCGTCCAAACGTGCGGCCACTCTTGCGGGGTTTTTCAGCTCCAGCACATCGCACACATCGGCCAGCACCCACCAGGGCTGGCCATCCTGCTTAACAGTTCTCACACTGTGGTCATTATAGCTGAATACCTGGAGCCCATTCACGGCTCTGCATCTCCTTTCAGAAGGCGGCTGAACGTGGCCGCCTTTTCGATCTCATTCCTCCAGGCGGTGGACTGGGTGCTGTCCAGGATGTGGGCCTGCTCGGCGGCGGAGATATGGGCCAGGGCTTTCTTCTCGCCGTCCCTCAGATCGTCCATATCCTGCTCATGGAGAAGGTCAAAGACCATCTGCTTCAGCTCGGCCTCGATAGTTTCTCTCGCGGTCATGCCAGCACCCTCCCTCCGGTAAACGCCAGATAGGCGCCGGCGGCGGCCTCAAAGGTGGGCGCCGTGATAAGAACCACGGTCGCGCCGTCCTCGGCCTGGCGGGTGTAGGTGTGGAGCTCCTCGTCGGGGGAAATGGTAATATAATACCGTGCCTCCATCTATTTTTCCTCCTTGAAATTCCCCCGGAGGTCTGATAGAATGGATTTATCAATCCTTCGGGGTTGTTGTTTATGGAGGGCGCTCACCAGGTCTTTGTCAGGGACGGTGGGCGTCCTTCCTATTTGCCGAGCTCTTCATCCACCTTTTCGTCCAACCACTCTGCCTTTGTTCTGCCTTCGGCTTTAAGTTTGGCCTCCAGGGCCTCGACCTTTTCCCGTTTGAGCATCACATTAAAGGACTTCATGGTCTTCCGTCTTTCGCGGAAATACTCGGCTCTGCTCTTGTCGGCCAAGTGCATCGCCTCCTTGTAGCCTGCTACAATTCTACCATGTAGCCCGCTACAAGTCAACATCGAATTTCAAGGAGAAACGGGGGCCCAATTCGGGGCCCCCTTCGCTTTTACTCCGCGTTCTCGGCGGCCGCCTGCTCATACAGGGCGGTGGCCTCCTCAAACGTCCGGGCGGTGATCATGGTCACGGTGGCGCCATCTTTGGCCTTCTTGGAGAAGATGGCAGGGTCTTCGTCGGCAGCAATAGAAATGATGTATCTGTCGTTTTTCATTGGTGCGGTTCCTCCTATCGTAAGTCCAGGGAGGGCCGGCCGCTGATTGGGCATATTTCACCAGCCAGCCATCTCTATTCCACGGCCGCCGCATTGACGGTGGAGGCGCTGCCGTTTTGGGGGTTCCACCGAAATCTCGTCACCTCCCCACAGGGCCCAATAAAATTATACATAATTTTACAAGATTCTGGTGTCTATTTTGGGCGATTATTTCATCCAGTAGCTCTTCCGGGTGGTGGTGATGTCCTTGGGCGGGGCGGAGGTGGTGGGCTTATCCATCAGGTAGAGGATACCCTGCACCAGCGCGTCTGTGGTGTCCTTGAAGGTGCCCTTGGGGAAAATCAGAAGGTCACGGATCAGGTCGTTCACCCAGGGGGCATCCTTGGGGTCTGGGAACCAGATGTTTCCGGCCTCAAAATAGGGAGTGACGGATATGGCCCGCTCCTCCTTGCTGCCCTTGGGGTTGAACTCCACCATGCCGGGGATTTCCTTCTTCAGCAGGTCAACGATGGCAGGCCCATTGGCCTTGTTCTCCACCACCTTGGCGCGGGCCTTCGGCCACTTGCCAGAGAGGCGGCGGACGGCCGCAACGCTCTCCGTGAAGGTCATTTTGTCGTTCTCCAGGTCACGGATATAGATATTGCTCCCGGCCCGGGAGAGGACGAAGCCGGCCACCTTGGCGCTGCCTTCGCTTTTGGTGAAGGCCATATCCCAGGATTGGATTATTATGCTCTGGTGTGGGAGGCTCTTTGCCGTGAAGGTGTTGTTCATCCATTCACGCTTGAATATGATACCCTCCGCCGGAGCCGGAGTCTGCTGGAACTGGCCGGCGTACTGCGCCGAGCCCATGCTCCGCTTCAGGCTGTCCAGGACTTCCTTATCGAAGCGGGCGGGGTTCAGAAGGTCGCCCGGCTCCCGGACGACCTTCTTCTTGCTGATGGGATAGATGATGGTGCTGCGCTCCTCGGCTTCCGCCGGGAGGCACAGGTGGGTGTACCCCAGGTCTTCCGACAGGACGTAGCCGGTCAGATCGCTTTCGTGAAGGCGCTGCATGATGATAATAATGGCGCCGTTCTTGGGGTCATTTAGACGGGTCTGGAGCGTGTTCTTAAAGAAGTTGATGCTGTTCTGTCGCTCCGTTTCGCTGTTCGCCATGAGGGGGTTCTGCGGGTCGTCGATGATGATAACGTCGCCGCCTTCGCCGGTCAGAGAGCCGCCGACGGAGGTAGACATCATCATGCCCTGGTGGTCGTTGCGGAACTCGTTCTGCCGGTTCACATCGTCCTTCAGGCTAAATCTATCGCTCCAGTTCCCTTGATACCAGGGGGAGCGGATAATATCACGGGAAAGGATATTGTGCTTCCGGGAGAGGGCGTCGCTGTAAGAAACCTTGATGAACCGCTTGGCCGGCGCCCGCAGCCACGTCCACACAGGATAGCAGACGGTGACGTGGATGGACTTCATGTGCCGGGGCGGGATGTTGACGATCAGGCGGTGGATCTGTCCCAGGTTCACAGCCTGGAGGTATTCGCTGATAAGGTCAGTGTGCCAGTTCTCGATGTACTCTGTGCCTGGTTCGATCACCGGCCACGCCTGGCGGATGAAATCGGATAAGCTGCGCTCCGCCTTCTCTTTACGGATGGCGGCTTGCAGCGCCTCCGGGTCAAACGCTGGGCTCTGGATGTAGCTTGCCCAATAGCTGCTCAAGCTGGCCCAGCTCCTCGTCGGAAAGCCCGGAGAGGTCGAGACCGCCTGCCGCTGTCACGTCCAGGGTGCCGCTGTGGTGGACTTTGGCCTCCCCGGTGATCTCCTGGCGCTCGGTACTCTCTCCACGGCTCAACCGCTCTATTTTCACACCTACATCGACCAGGCGCACGATGTCGGCGGCGGTGATCTCCTCGTCTTTGAGGGTCAGAAGGCGCCTGGTCGCCTTCTTCAACATCTGATTTGCCAAGGAAGCATGGGTTTCCCGCATCTTCAGGATGTCGGCTTCGTTCTTCTCACGCAGCCGCCCGAGGATATAGGCGTCGTATGCTTCGCACCGCTCCCGCCAGTGGAAGGCAGAGCTCCAGCTCTCCAGCGTCTGGCGGGCCATGCCCAGGCGCTCCGCCACGCCCCGGATGCTTCGCCGGCTGGTGAGGTCGAGCTTCGGAGGGTCTTTCTCCTTGTCAGGGGGCTTATAACGCATATCCCGATAAAGGCAGAACCGCTCGTACTGCTGGGTGCTCTCTCCGATCATCTGCTCCCACATCTCCCCGTTATAGGCCGGGGCGGCCTTCTTCGGCCTACTCAATGCCGTCTCCTCCTTCCTGCATAAGAATGCGCGGGGGCTGTGCCCCCGCGCTGCGGTAATGTTTATTCGTCTGGATAGTCGCTGCCCAGGAGCTCCTTCAGCAACCGGGCGTTGTCGGTGCTGTCCAGGGCCTCCGTGTCCTCAGGCACTCCAATATCGGCCGATGCCTGGGCGGGATCGCCTTTGGAGAAGACCAGCACCTTTTGGTGTTCCTGACCCAGCTTGCCGGCGCCGGCGGCCAGATAGCGGCCAATGTCCCCGGCGTACCCCTCCGGGGTCTCCAGGTCGAAGGCTCCACTTTGGGCCGGGTCTCCGTTGCAGAACACAAGGACATTCTGGTGGGCCTTGCCCAGCTTCCGGCCACTGGCAAACTGCTTGCCGGCCCGGATGGGCAGGCTGCCAAAAGGCATAATCAGAATGGCTTCATTGTAGAAGTCCATGCCGGCGTCCCGGAAGGCCGTGATGGTGTCACTCACGAAGTTGTGGTAGAAGCCCCGGCTGTCCCGCACATCCCCCACAACGATGCAGGCGAAGCGGTTTGGCTTCAGCATGGCCGCCGTCTTTCGGATAATGCCCCGGTAGAGCTCCAGGAACTCCGGATAATCCTTGTTGGAGAGGTCTTCCGGCTTGTCGCTATAAACCTCCAGGTCTGCATAGGGGGGACAGGTAAAGAATAGGTCATAATCTCCCGGGGCCAGCTCTTCAATGTGGCTGCTGTCGCCGTTGATCCAGTTGGGAGGAGTTACGGGGCACTCACTGTCCTCTAAGACGCTTTCGTGAGAGATTTCCTCCCAATTTTGGGTGTTAGCCTCGATTTGCCGGCCGGATAAATCAACGCCGGTATAGCGCCGGCCGGTAAGGGCTGCCACGATGCCCCGGACGCTCCCGCCGGCGAAGGGGTCAATGATGGAGCCGCCCTGTGGGCAGAACCACCGATAGGCTACCTCACAGAGCACCGGGTCAAAAATGGAGGTGCCGCCCTGGGCCATGACCTCGGGGAACAGGTTGGCAAACTCCTCCCAGGAGATCTTCTTGCCCACCTTGGCCTCGTAGTCATTCTTGGCCTGGTAGACTGCCGGCGGCTGGGAGCTCCGGGCGAAGGTAAGGCCGCCCTCGGTCTTGCAGTCGTCGGCGCCCCGGCCCATCTCGGAGCGGATGCCCAGGGCCTTCCATGCCTTCTTCCGCTCCGACCAGAAGCCGCCACGGGCGTCCAGGACGGTGAATGGCGGGATCAGGAACTTCTGCTGAAGGGTGAGGCGGGCTGCCTGCTGCTCTGCCTCGTCTGCCCCCTTCTGCGCCTTCTCCACCATTTCCCTGATCTGCTCGGCGGTGAAGCCGCTCATTTCCGGGTCTATGCCGTCGGTGTTGGCCTCCAGCTCGGCCAGCAGCTCGGTGATGGCCTCTTCATCCAGAACCGCCAGCTCGGCGATCCGGTTATCGGCAATCAGGTCGGCCATCTCGTCGGCCTCGGTGGCGTAGTCCTGCCATTCGACGGGAGCATACTGCCCTCCGGCCATCTTCCCGGCCTCCCGCCTGGCATGTCCCTTGACGATAAAACCGCTGCGGCGGCTGACGGTGATCTTCTCCCGCCAGCCGCCCTTCTTGATAATATTCGCCAGGAGCTCAAGCTGGGCCACCGGGTGCTTATTGGGATTTCTGGGATTTGGCTTCAAGCTGTCCAGCTCCACGAGTTCGTCGAAGCTGCACCAGACCTTAAAGCCGTCCGGTGTGGTGGCCCTTGGCTGGGCCGGTGTGGTGGTTTCGTTGCTCATATCCAATCCTCCACGCTATCAATTTTAGCACATACGAAGTGAATTGTCAGTGCCCACTTTGTGCCCTCTGGGGGAGGGCCTATTTTGCTATTCCATCCGCAGGCTGTCGATGCCAAAAAGCAAGGCGGTGAGCGGGTTTGCGGCCGCTTTGATGTCCTTGTAAACGGTGCGCTTTTCGATGCCAAAAGTGCCCGCAATTTCGAGGGCACTTTTTTTCGGCTCGTCGATATAGGTCGCCATGACCACGCCATACCGGCGGATGTTTTCTGGGTTCCCGCTGTTATAACAGTATGCCTTGTAGAGCTCCAGCATTTGGTCTATGTGTGCCAGGATGATGAGGGTGCGCTGCTGGCTTTTCTTGATGCTCTCGATGTAAAGGCCATCGTCCATCTCATAGTCGTTGAGGCCATCCAAGATGTCCACAGCTCGCTCCCTGGCCTGGTTGGCACGGAAGATGGCTCCCTTGGTATGCTCCTTCAGGAGCCGGTAATTCTTCAGGAGGAGGCGGGTGTTGTGGAGCCTCCTATCCTGGCGGCTTTTCCGCTCCTTCTCCCGCTCGGTGCGGATATGCTCCATAGCCGCTTTCACCCCGGCATCAATTCCCCTTTGGATCGCCTGCTCCATGACCCGGGAGCTGATGCAGGCATAGAGGAACCCGGTGGCCCCGGTGTTGTCTGTGCTCTTCATGGTGTTCTCCTCCTCTCGGAACGCTCACGGCTTCCGTCGGTTCCGTCGCTGCTTGATGGAGGAGCGCGCCGTCGGACGGGTGCTCCTCTTGGACGTTGATTGATAATATAGCCGCACGGCCGTTTCACGGGGCCACGGGCGGCGGTATGGCTTGGGGCAGGGATTACCCCTGGCTTTTCTCTTTGTTTCCTCTGCGTCCGCCTTTTGGGCAAACAGGGCCCATATAGCCTCCATGTCAACGCGGGCCATGGCCGCCGCTTCGGCGGCCATGTATGCCTCCCGGAGTTGCTCTGCTGCGGCAGTGATGGCATCGCCGGCGGCGCAAAAGGCCGCTTTCAATGCTTGGACGGTTTTTTGTAGGTCTGCCATCTCCTCTGGCGTCAGTCCGAACTTTGAGGGTGCCAAAGGTTCACCCCCTCTTCTGCCGGCTGCTGGAGCCATCGTTTGATGCAGGCCAGCAGACGCTCTTCCGTGCAGGGGCGTGGGTATCCCTTACTGCTGACACATCCACCCTTCATGTCACACCACCGAGTGGAAATATCCTCAAACTTTCCCGCCTCCATTTCTGCCCGCCAGCGGCGCAGAATCTCTTGCGCCAGTCTGTCGTCGTCCATGGCCCGGATTTTACCCCCATTGGTGATGGTTGATGTCTCTCCCGGGACGCCAGCCAGCTTGCGGAGGCAGTCAATGGAGCCGAGCTCCTTGTAGATATTAAGCTCATGCAGCGCACAGGCGATTTTTGCCATATCCACGGCAGAAATGATTTCCTCCGGCTCCAGCCCCGTGCCCTCGTAGGCTGCGAGGCGGTCAGCGGCTTCACCGCTGTATTCCGTATCTCCGATTTTGAGCCGCCATTTCCCGCCGTCAAAGTATGTCAGCCGCTTCATGTCAACCCTCCCCAGGGCCGAGGGACAACCGGCCTCTCTGGTATAGCTGATATAGCGTTTGCCCGCTACTGTCAGTCAGATAGGGCAGAAATACCTCTTCCATTTGCACTTGCCCGGCTTCAATAATCGCCATCTGCGCCATGACCCAGTCCCGGACGTTGCGCCACGCGGTGCGCTCGGCTTGACCTGGTTTGGCTTTCACCTTCTGCTGGGTAAATACTGTCCGTACCCCGTCAATATTGGCAGGGAGGCAGAAGCCACGAGGCCCGGCCGGAGTTTCGATGGCAAACATGATGCCGGTGGGCTGGCCGGCGGTATTATAGTCCACCATGACCTTTCTGGCGCCATGGCCGGCGAGCGCCCCTTGAATTTCTCCTAAACTCTTATAGACCTCTACCTCGGTCGTGTAGTTCTTAATCGCCATGACGCTCCTCCTCTCCCTCCGGCGGGCGGTATTGGTCAGAAATCGTTTCATTGTTCCTGGAACAACTATTGCACGGGTAGGCATCTCGGCTGTATTTCTCACAGGCACACCCCTCGCACGTCAATGGCTCATTGGTCTGGGACAAGGCAGCGATAGCCATATCGAGGGCAGCAATCCGCTTTTTTGCACTGCCCACTCCGCTCGCCATTGTTTTTGAAGTGAAAAAAGTCGAAGGATTATCCCGCATAATCTCATTCTGCCGCTTGCTTTCCTGGAGAACGACAACTGCTTCTTTCCTTTCCATACTCACTCATCCTTTCCCTACCGGCGGGCGGCTCCAATCAAGGCACTGGCCGCACTGGCCGCAGTAGCGGTTCTCATTTCCGTCTTCGTTCTCCAGATACTCCCCGCTGCCGCAGCATGGGCAAGCAAGGATATTGTCGTCGATGTAGGGTGAGCGTGGCTCGCTTCGAGATGTCGCAGGAAGGCTCGCACCACGCCTAAGGAGAAATCCGGCCAAGAACTCGGTGAAGCTGCCTGTTTCCGGATCTTCGGCTTTCGCCTGAACGATAAGAGAAACCATCTTCTCTTGATCTGTCACGGTTCCGCACCTTCTTCCTCTTCCAAAAACATTTTCCGGTATTCACAGAGGTGGCACCTGTCGGCCTTGGCCCGCTTGCTCTCCTCCCAATAGATAAAATCCCGCTTGTAAAGGATGTAATCTTGGCGGTTCTCCATGTACTCCCTCGTATTTTTGGCGCAGGCCGACACTTTTGCCCAGATTCGCTGGATGCCGTAGACGATCAGGACTACCAGGAAAAAGGCCCCGGCAATCAAAACGGCCAGAGACGCGAGCCCCATGGCATATAGAATAATCATGTTCATCTTGTATTCTCCTTCTTGCTCCCCAGACGTAGCCTCATCATGTGATCCCGCACCAGCTTATCAATGACCCGGCCGGTGTTCCCATATCCGGCCATGGCAGCCAGCTTCTCCAGGTTCCCAAGGGTCTGTGCGGTGACAAGGGTGCTTAATCGGCGAAGGTTCTTTTTCTTACTCATGGCTCCTCCTCAATGCCCAGGGCACGGAGCTGCTCCTGGTATAGCTGCTCCGCCTTGGCGCTCCGCACCCTGGCGATTTCGCTGTTGTGTTCGTCGCAGAAGTCAGTGTCCGGGTCATAATGATGAGCACAGGCGGCGCACATGGGGCGGCTGCATGTGTCAATGGATGCGACCCATCTCTTCCGGAGCTTGTGTCCATAATCGTCCGTCTGATAGAGTGCCTCCATATCCCGGTGATCGCAGAAACAGGTGGCGGGGGCTCCGCATTTATAGCAGGGGGGAGGCTTTGGCTTTCCGCGCCCCCGCCGGCACATCCACCCGACCAGCTTCCCCTTATTGAAAACAGGTTCACAGGGCATGGTGGTCACTCCTTGTCTGTCACGGTGTAGGTGTTCCCCCTCCGGGCGATCTTCACGATCTCGACCTCCCGCCAGTCATGGGTGGCCGAGTGGCTGTCCCCGGCCATGAAGGAGGCCACCCGGGCCACCGCGGAAAAGTCAGAAAGTGTCGATAGGTTCTTGATGGTGATGGTGTTCATCCGGGCCACCCCTCCGGCTTTTCGCACCGCTCAAACTGAATGATCCACACCCAGGGATTGGCCTCCCATCCGTAGATAGCGCGGTCAGCCGGCTTGATGGCGCTGTTCCATACTCTGACAAACTGACTGCAACAGGTACAGCCCTCATCTTTCGCCTGAGCGTTTCCGCAGTCCTGCAACCGCCCCGCTCGCACCTCCTTGACCTGGAGAAATATCCGGGCCGCTTCCTTGGGCATGTGAATGGAGGGGTACCAGTGGTAGTGCTTCTCCCGCAGCGCCCGCAGCTCGTTATCGGTGTAATCGGTACGGTAGACTGGCCCGGGAACGCCGCCGAGCAGATCGGACGCCATTCCCCAGGCCTCCCGTACCCACAGAATGTCACCAGGTACACAAGGAGCCCGGAACTCATACCACCAGTCTGCGCCGCAAGTCCTCCAGATGTTCGTATCGTCCTTCCGGTACAGAGTATTAACTACTGGAAGCGGCTGTGGCTTTACCAGCCGTCGAGTGACGGTTTTCCGTTCCTCCAGGATAGCTTTCACCATATCCGCCGAAAACAGAATAGGCTTAACCATCCTGTTCACCTTCAGCAAACCGGAAGGCTTCAACAACAGAGCCGTCTTCAGCTTCAACAATAAGACCTTTTCCAACAGTTCCAAACAAGCCGAAGGCGCACCAGTCGCAGCCGTTCTCGTTCCCTTTCTTTGGGTCAAATGGGCCTGCCTTCAGATAGCGGCCGATGCACTCTTGGTAGGCACTGTTGGGGCCGGAGCTCCCGGCCTCCATGTGCTCTCTTGCCGTGTAGACCCGTCCGCAGATAGGGCACTGAAAGCGCCAGTCGAGAGGATCAGGGCCGAAAAGGCGCTTCCCTTCCTCCAGCCAATCTTTGACCGGGATGGCTTTCTGTGGTGTGCAGATGGTCTTCCCGCCAGTATGATAGGTGAATTTCTGTTCATTTTTCATCCTGAATTTCCTCCTCTTCGGCATTCTTTTCTCTGGCCCATTCGAGCCAATCCGGGCACTCCATGAAGCCGCTGCATCCAGGGGCGATTGTCTGCCCGCAGCGCGGGCAGTTATAACACGGGAATCTCATTCCTTTTCTCCTCTCCTGGGGCACCATGGCGGTGAAGACCTGGTATAGCGGCCGGGAACGGGCCGAGCTGGCCGGTCGTGGTATCCGTCCGCCTCCCAGCCGATCTGGCAGGCGATGGCGGTGCCTCGGCGCCCCTGGTGGGTCTCTTCCCGAAGCTCACACTCCTTACAGTGGGGAATGCTGTTATCCTGCGGCATGGGCTCCAGGCCGGTGGGAAATGCCTGGGGGATAGCATTTCCCCAGACGGATCGCATTTCCTTGCTGTTCTTCATCAGAACGGGAATATGGTTCTCGTGGGCCTCGTCGAGAATAGTTGTCAGCCACTCCCGGCGGGGCACCTTTTTGCTTTTCTGGTTCCCTGTCTCTGCCCCGACGATAACCCATTCGACAGGAGGCACGACGGCTGCCGGGCCGGCTGGGTTAAGAACAGGGCCGAGGTCAAGGCCAATGTTCTCCAAAATAGGCTCAATGCTAACGAAGCGGTGAGCGGAGAGGGGAAGGTGGGAAATGCGCCCGAGCTCGTGATTTCTGGTGACTGTCGTACCGTACCAGAAGTTGTACCCGTGGGGCAAAAGTGCCAGGTGCTCCAGCTCCTGGTATCGCTCCGGGAACTTCGTCAGGAACAGATAATGGTGCTGGGGGGCTGCCAAGCAGGCATCAAAAACCTCTATGATCCAGCGCGTCGGTATGTCACGATTGAACAGATCGCCCATGCTGCACACGAAGATAGTGCCCGCCTTGTGCTTCTCCGCCGGCATAGATAGCCGGTAGCGGTGGAAGGTGGGCCGGAAGCCTACGGGGAAGGGAATTGTGGTCTCCCGGTCACTCTTGAAGGGCTGCTCCAGAATATAGGCCCGGCCGCCGGCATCAACAATCTGGGGGGAAGTCAGATTAAGGCGCACATCGCCGCAGAAGCGACGGGCCTGCTTGGCTGCATAGCAGTATTCACACCCCCGGGTGCAGCCCGTCACCGGATTCCAGGTGAAGTCGCACCAGTCAATTTTGCTCTTGTTCATCATACAAATTTCTCCTTACCAAAGGCCCAGGTCACCGGCATGGCCGCCTGTGACCCGCTCTTTCCAGGTGGTTTCCTCCAGACGTTTCATAGTGGAGAGGATGAACCACTTCTGATCTTCGTCGGTGAGTTCTCTGAAGGTGCATTCCTTTTTCCTGCGCAGGCCGACATAGCTCCCAGCATGGAGGTATAGAATAATGCCGATGTCCTCTGGCACCAGGTCGGCTACGGCTGCATAGAGTTCGTTGGGAATCACATAATAATTGCAGTTGCCCACGAAGTTGTGTCCGTTCTTGCTTTTGAAGTCACTCTTGCTGACCTTGATTTCGTAACAGGTGATAAGGATCTCCTGGTGCCCAACTTCCCGGATATGGCGGCACCGGCAACTGACCTCGTTGCAGAGCTCTGGCTTCTCCCCGGGGCCGAAGCCTCGGCCGCAGGTAAATCCTTCATCCATCGCCCTTGCCCACTCTTTGCCTCTTTCGACATAGTGGGAAAGGTAACAATATTCCTCCCGGCGGATGCCGCCAAAGTATTCCTGCACCCGCATACAGTCCACCAGGCCGGCCTTGCTGGTTCCACAGACCACCGGCACCTCGAAGGCAGTGTGGGTGCTCCTGAACTTGTTCACGCGAATTCCGCACACTTCTGAAGGGTGGTAGCAGCGCAGGGCCTTCTCGATGGCCTTCGTCATTTCGGTTTTAGCCGTTGGGATCGCCTTCCTTCTTCAGCCATCCGCACCGGAGATTGCACGGCTCCGGGCAGGCAGCGCAGCAGTCGTAGGGCTCTGGACAGTAAGCGGCTGCCCCGCAATGGCCGGAGGGGCTCAATCCAGTCACGCAGGCCCCGTTCAAGGGCGAGGAACTGCCGGCACCTTCTCCCGGGAAAAGGCTGTATTGATTTTTTGCTTCCTCTCGCTCCAGGGCCTCTTGCTTCATTTTCCGGAGGCAACAAGGGCCGTACCCATCACGAAGGGCCTGGGCGCTTGTCAGGAGGCCTCCACACCGTTTGCACCGGCGGGCCGGTATCGTGAATATCTCATGGTCGCTCACGGCGCTCACACCCCCTTCCTACCGCTCCTGGTCGCCGGGCAGTTGGAACAGGGCGGGGCGTCAAGATGCGTACCGCCATAATCGCACAGACTGCACGGCCCAGGAGGAGGCGGCTGTTCCGCAAGGGGAAAGGCAGCGCCGCACACCATGCAGAAGCGGGCTCCAGGAAGGTGCTCCTCATTATGGCAAACAGGGCAGATATACGTCTTCACGGCCCGTATTCCTCCCTTGGCGCCTTCCCAATCAACCACTCGACGCAAGAATGAAGGCATTGAAACTCCTCCGTCCAGGCGTCTCCGGTGCGGTTGTCGATGCCGGTATATCCCTCTCTGAACGACCCGGAAAAGAAAAGGCCCACCGGCTTTCTCTTATTGATGATGGAAATGGCTTCTTTCAGGTCAACCCTTCGGATTCCATGCTCCTTCATCAGTTCATGCACTGTCTCTGGTCGGGCTTGGCCGCAGTTTCCAGGGCTGTTCTGACACGGATTTTTACATCTGCTCCGGCGAGGGCACTCGGCACAGCAGTAATGCCCATGGCGCTTATCGCAGTTGAAAATTTTACAGCGCACGGTTTGCCACCCCCATCAAATCCAAGTTTCTACAATACAGTTATCATCGTTGGGGTATCGAGGACAGAGCATCATACCATCCGGGATTGTCTGGCGGATGCCCTCCAGGCTGTCGGACACAGTGACCAGGTTCGTTGGGCGCATCATATCCCAGAGGCGGGCCACATATTTCCCGGGATAATCCGTCGGGCTGGAATAAATACAAATCAGCGGCACAGCTGCATTGGCCCTAATGCAGCGCCACCCAAAACTGTCCAGAATTTTGTCATTCCGTTCCATGCTGCGCCCCCTTTGCCATACGCTCGATAATGTCCAAGTAAGGGAGGGCATACCGTCCGCCCGCACTAATTTCCCAATCTGGGAGAAGCTCCTCCGGGGAAACGCTTGCTTTCCCAGGTGTGTCCCAGAACCATCCATATCCCTTCACGGGGACAGATGCCCCCCGGGGGCCGCCGGCGGCCCATGCGCTCCGGGCCGCTTCCCAGAACTTCCACGGAACGACGAAGAACCGCTTCATGCCGAAGCTGACGGCCACCAGGCCAACAGATCCCGGGCTTTTGCACCAGGCATCCATATATTCCGCTTGGTGTGGCTCCACCCGATCAAAGCGAATCCGGCGGTCGTCGGTGTGCTTGGCCTCCACTGCGACCGGGATATTGTAAAACCTACCCAGGAAATCGACGCAGCTCTTCTCTTCAACCTTGCAACTCACGACCTCCCCGCGGGCGTCCCGAATGGGGAGAAATTCGGTCGGCACCTTGCGGACAACGCCCTGGCCGGCGGCCTGGTATCTGGAACTTGCCAGCTTCAGCAGCTCTTCAAAGGGGCGCCCTCGGTTGGCGTATGTATTCCACCGGCTTCTCATTGGGCTGCCTCCGAAAAGAGGCCAGCGGCCTGGGCGGCCTCCAGCTCCCGGCTCAAATAGAGGATAGTGCCCTTGCCGATGCGGTTTCCAGAGCCGACCCGCCCTTCCAGGAAGGTGATAAACTTTCTTGCTGAAGCGCCGCCATCAGCAGCAGCTTGGGTACTGGAGCTGGCGGCCAGCTCCGCGCCCTCGGCAACCCCGCGCTGGTAGGTGTGGTCGATAAACTCGCAGATTTGGGCATCGGTCATTTTCCGAATACTGACAGCCCTATCATGCACAGCTTTTTCCTCCTCGGTCTTTCTACAATTTCTCTTTTTCATGTGCTCCTCCTTCAGCGAAGCCGCCAGCTCTCCCAGGTCATTTCGATGCCGGCGCACATTTCCCGGAGGCGGTCGATAGTTTTGGCGGCTGTGTACCCGTCGTCGGTGGCCGGCGTCATGCGCCGGATCAGCTCGTCGCCGGAGTAATTGGTGGTGATGATGGTGGGCATATAGCCCTCGTATCTCGCATTGATGATAGTGTAAATTTTGGCAAGACCCCATTCGGTCGGCTGTTCGGTGCCAATGTCGTCAATAATAAGAAGGGGAACATCCTTGTAAATCCGCAAGATTTCAGCCTCGGAAGTGCCTTTTCCCCCTTCAAAGGTTTCTTTGATTCGGGAGAGGAGGTCAATCATCGTCATACAGATAACGGGAACCCCGCCCTGGATAAGCTGATTGGCAATCGCGGCCGCTAGGTGGGTCTTTCCGGTGCCCTTCGTGCCGCTGATGAAGAGGCCGTTGCGCTCCTTTTGGGGCGGTGTTATGCGGCCGGTATCGTCTTTGTGGGGTATCATAAGGGAAAAGCTGTCTGCATATCGCTTGGCAGCATTGTAGGCCCGGCGGTTTTCGTCATTCACAGTGAACCGCTCAAAGGTGCGGGTCTGAAATCTGCCCCCCATGCCGCTGTCTGCCAGCAGTTTTGCGACCCGGCGGCGGATAAGCTCTTGCTGTATGCGCTTCTTCTCCTCGGCTTCCTGGGCCCTTCTCTCTTCCTCTACCCGGGCCCAGTATTCCTGCGCACCTTGGCAATCGCACCGCTCGGCCTCGGAAAACCAACTGAACACGCGCTTTTGGCCTGGGAAAATAGCGCCGTAGTGATAGAGAACTTTCCCACAAAACTGGCACGTTTCCGGCTCCGGAGGCTCCATGTTATAGATATAGCCCTGCTCTTTTGCCACGTCGGATCGGACGGTACACGCAGGATCTGGCCGCTCATTCTTCGGCAACGTGGAATCCGCCGATGGCGTTGGTGCCGGCCGGCGGAGGGGCTGGCGCCCTTCCAGGGCCGCTCCCAGAATGCTTGCTACCTGTTCCATTGGTCATCCTCCCGTTCTCGTATTTCCCTTCCAGGATTTTCTGCATATTGGTGGCCTTCATCATCCAGTCAAAATCTGCAATCCAGTTTCTATCATTTGCACCTTTCATAAAGTCGCTTGCCTCGGCTTTTTTGAATACCTCCAAGAAGGTTTCCAGGTTTGGGTAAGCCCCCCACCGGGCCCGAACTGCGTCCCGGCGCTTTCCGTCGATAGACACGATTTTGCTGAAGCTGGTGCAGATGGTGTTATAGGCTTCCATGATCTTGGCGAAAGGAACGGGAGGCGCCCTGTTCTCACCGGGCTGGCCTTGGCCCTGCGGAGGCTCATCCTGCCCGGAGGGATCGGCCTCTCCCTCATGGGCGGCTGCTTCCTTTTTCCGCCTGCGGTACTCCTGGACGCGAATTCTGGATTGCTCCCGCTTACGGGCCTTGCTCTCCAGTAGGCCGCCAGCGTAATCGTACCAATCGTGGATCACGATGCCGTGCTCGGTGGCGTCGGCATATCTGGCCTCTACCAGCGCATCCAGGAATTTTTTCGCATCGCCTTCCCACATTACAGCGTCAGCAATGTCCTCGGCGTCATAGGAAGACAGGTCTCCATCCTGGGCGAAATCCATGGCCCAATACCACAGACCGTGAAGGTGTCCAACAGCGGTCGGGATGGATATTTGGAGGAGGCGGGCGAGTTTCTTCGTCTTTGGGTGCCTCCAGAGCTCTTGATGTGATTCGATCCATGCCATTGTTGCTCACCTCCTCCAGTCAGCAGACGTACACCTCCGCCCCCGTCTGCCGCTGTATCTCCTCTTTCATTTGCTGGGCGTTGCTGTTGTTCTGGCTCAGGTGGATCAGATATATTTGCCGCAGTCTCCCCAGGTCATTGGCTCGGAGCATATCCACCAGGTGCTCCAGGCTCATGTGGCTCTTCATCAGGCGCGGCACCAGCTCGACGGGGACATAGCCGGCCGCAATGCTGTTCCTGATTCCCTCCTCGGAGTAGTTGCACTCCGCCATGATGTGGGTGAGCCCCCGGAACCTGTACTTGAGGTAGTAGGTATCGGTAAAGTAGAGCAGCTTCTCCCCGGTGACCATGCTGGCGAAAAGGAAGCCCAGGGGCTCCGGTGCGTCGTGCTGGACATCGAAGGGAAGCACCCTAAAGGTGCCGACCACCAGCTCCTCCAGGGCCCGCACGACCTTTATGCGGTGGCCCGTGAGGCCGCAGGCGTCCGCGGTGCCCTTACTGGTGTAGATGTCTACCCCCAGCCGGGCCAGGTCTTTGGCAGCCTTGCTGTGGTCTTTGTGCGCGTGTGTGACGAAGCAGCCCATGATGTCCCGCACTCTGAATCCGAGGCCGGCCTGTATGGCCTTCAGGGGAATCCCCGCGTCCAGCAGCAGGGCTGTTTCTCCGTCACTTATGCGGTAAGCATTTCCGCTGCTGCCGGACGCGAGAACCTTAACCTCCATCAGAAATCAGGGCCTCCGAGCGTGGTCTGCTGCCCCTCGGTCTGGGGGGCTCCGGCAGCGGGAACAGGCTCTTTAACCTCCCCGGTTCTCGGATCTGTCTGGATGGCATGGGCCCCTCCACCTTCGGTAAGCGCCGCCGGCTCCGAGGGGAAGGCGGGCGTGGTGTCGATGACCACCCCGTTGGCGTTGGCGTCGATCTCCGCCTGGGCCTCCATCTCTGCGAACCGGGCCTCCCGCATTTTCATGTACTGATAGGCATCGTCGATCTTCTTGGGGTCGCGGGGAATGTGCTTGGCGCTGTAAATCTCACGTTTGATGGTCTTAATGCACATTTCCTCGAACCAGCCCTCGGACTGCTTCTCCACCTGCTTCCCGTTCTCCCAGACCTTCTGGGTGCCGCCCCAGAAGTTGGGGGAGGCATAGGCCGGCTTGCGCTTCTCAATGTCGTGCAGCGTCATAATGACCAGCTCATTCTTCTGGGGGTCTGTGTACTCGATGTAGCCGAAGCCACCCACCACGGCACCCCGGTCGAAGGGCTGGTTGATGATGAACCGATAGCTCTCCACCTGGTTTGCGGCGTCCTTCTTGATAGGCTCGAAGGTGTCCGTAGAATAGACCAGCTCCACGGTGACGGCCAGGGGGGGCTCCAGGGCGTACTTCTCCGCGATATACCGGATTCCGTTATAGCCGGGCATGAGGGTGACATCGTACCTCTGGGCCTTGTTATTCTTGTAGGGGATGGGGAAAAGGTGGTTGTCCTGCATCATATCCAGCCCCATCCGGGCGTAGTGGACGACATCGAGGGCAAGGTCGGTGAGGTTCACATTCTCCCAGGTCACGGGGAGGTCGTTGTCGTACTTGTGGTCTTTGTTGTTGGCGTTCTTACGAAGGCGCTCCTCCTCCGCAGCCTTCAGGGCCCGGTCAATGCTGATGAAGTAACCCTGGATAAGCTGCCGCTGGAAGTCCGTCACCTGGGGGACGCCGGCGGAGCTGCCGAACTCCTTCATCACCTTGGCGGTGAACCGCTCACTGTTGCTCCCACGAGGCGCCACGGCCTGGTCGGTCTTGGGCTGAAGGGTTCCGGTGTTGGTCTCATTGGTTGCCATGCTGATTTCCTCCTCAAATTATGAAAATGTGGGCTTGTGCTCAATTAGGCAGCGCCGACGGTTTCCGCCGCATCTACCTCCAAGCGGAGCCGGCTGTCTGCCTCGGATACCACCAGGCGCACGACTTGGGACGGCAGCGAGGTAATGTGGGTGATGCTCTCGGCGTTGTCGATGAAGACCGGCATCGTCAGCCCCCAATGGGCAGAAAGGGCACCGATGATCTCCAGGCCGGCATTGATGCGGGCGGCGTTGTTGGCGAAGGTGTAGGGCACCAGGACGCCTTCCGCTGTGGGCACCAGGACTTCGCAATCGTCCTTGACGCCCCCGTTCACCTGTTCCTGGAAAAGCCGGAAGCGGACGGACTTAAACTTGCTGTTGATTCGCTCGGTCAGCATATCCACCTTGGCCTTGATGAAGAGGTCGCACAGATAGAGGCCCTTCTCCAGCTCCTCATACTGGCAGGACAGGTCTTTTTCCTTGGCCTCCAGTTCGGCGATCCGCTTCCGCTGGGTCTCGGCCTGTGCCAAGAAGCTGCGCTTCCGCTGAAGCTCCCGGGCCCGGCTCTGCACGGCCTCCAGCTCGTTATTCACGCCCTCCAGGGCGGCAGAGGTGTCCATGCCTGCCTCTGCCTCTTCGGCCCGGCATTTGGCCGCATATTCCATCAGGTCGTGGTATTCCTGGGTGGTCTCAAAGGGCGGCGTCTGGGCGAGCTTTCCCTGGAGGGTAGATAGCTGCTGTTCCAGCCCCTTCAGCTCCACCTCGGCCGCCTCCGCCTTCTGGTGCTCGGCCCCGGCGGCCTGCTGGGCTGCCGCGATCATGTCCTTGCTGGCCTCCTTCTGGCCCTTTTCGTTGATGGCCTGGAGGCGGTTGCTCTTCCGAATGTTGAACTGCTGGCGCATATCCTCCACCTGATCGGCGGGAAGCGCCTGGTGGCAGGTAGGGCAGATGGCCTCCCCTTCATCCCAATATTCGGCCTGAATCCGGCTATACTCCTCCAGGAGCTCCTTACGGCGGGCCGCCATGCGTTCAGCGAGGGCCTCCTGTCGCTCCGCTTCGGCCGTGGCCGCATTGAGCCGGCTGCGGACGGCCACGATTTGGCGCTGCACCTCACCAATGGCGGCGTTGGTGCCGGCGTTGACGGTGGAGGCGTTGGTGATATAGGCAGCTCTGGCCTCTGCCACCTTTGCGTCGGCCTCGGCCGTCCTCTTCTGGGCCTCCGCGGTGGCGGTGTTGCCGGCGAGAATGGTCGCCTTCCGCTGGGTGATCTGCTGGCTCTGGGCCTCCAGGCGCTCCAGCTCCGCGGCGATCTCCTCGGGGGAGGCGTCAACCTCCGGGATGGCCCTCTGGGCCTCGTCGATCCGGCCGGGGATTTCCTGGAGCTGTTTATTGATAGCAGTCTTCTGGGCCGCGGCAACCTTCCTGTACTCTTCCACCGAGTAGAACTGGCGCGTGGTGCCGGGCATGAGCAGATAGGTGTCCAGCTCCTCCAGCTCCGGGTGGCCGGCAATCACATCGCCGTCGGTAACATCGCCGCAGACTTCCAGGAGGATTTTCCGGCGGGCGTCCCAGGCCATTTCCTCGGGGAAGTAGTTGGGCATGGTGAGCATCTTCATCTTCTCGGCCCCGCCGCAGAGCGCCTGAAGGGTGGCCGTGTACTCCTTTTCCTTGACGGGGACGCCGTCAATGTAGAAGTCGATGCTGTGGCCGTCAAACTCGGCCGTGGCCGCGCCGCGTTTCTTCTTGTAGTTCTCATGGAAGACCTTGCGGAGCTGGACGAGGCGGCCGTCGTCCAAGACGAACTGTGCCTCTGCCATGTGCTCCAGGTGGTGAAGGTCGCCACCCGGCCCTCTGGTCTTGGGGGTGAAGTTCTTGGCGCCGGTGCTGGCCCGGTCGAAGAGCAGCCAAGTAATAGCATTGAACACAGTGGTCTTTCCCGTCCCGTTGTCCCCATAAATGCTGGCGCTGTGGCCTCCCAGGTCGAAAGTTGCATCACGAATGCCCTGGAAGTTTTCGATATGAAGGGTATTGATCCTCATTTGACACACTCCTTTGGTTGACATTTGGAGGTAATCTCTGATATATTGTTGGTGTCGTGAAGGCCGTCCTCTTCGGAGGCGGTCTTTTTTTGCGCCCTGCGCTTGGCTGCTCTCCGCCGGAGACTGCCTTCTTTCGCTGTCCAGCCGACATAGAAGAACAGGGCAAAAGCCGGCGCGATGGTGAGTTCCCCTCCCGGGAGCCCTGTGCGGGCCTGGTAGGTGTGGATTCCAATATAGGCAAGAGCCAGGGCAGCTACGATGCCCAGCAGAAACGCCCCGAAGCGGAGCCCCAGAATGGCGCTGCGCCCGAGATAGAGCTTTCTCTTCATGCGTCACCTCTCCACGAAATGGGCCCCTTTACACCAGAAGTAATCCTCGGTCGGTGCATAGTCGGACACAGGCATTCTGGTGGGGTCAGCTCCGCAGATGTGGTCGCCCTCACCGATGGGAGTGAACTCGTCACAACCCTCGCACTGGAGGCTGCTCTTCCCGATGATGCTCTTGGCTCTGGACTTGAAGGGAGCAATCTCGGATTCCGGGACATCCACCTGGCTTACCATGGCACGGGCGGTGCCCATCTTGGTTTCCACATCGACCACATCGCCTACCATCACAGGTTCCGGAGTGTAGTAGGTGTACTCCCGGCCGGCGGGGATGCTTCCTCTGAAGAACTTGACCTTGATAATGTTCGTCATGCCGATTTAACCTCCTTTTCCTTTCCGGCGGCATTCTGCCGCTCTTCTGCCTCCTTGCAGTCGCACCGCTCCCCGGGGTCGAGGTGGGCACCGCAATAAGGGCACTCTTTGTAAACTGACATAAACTCTCCCTTCTATCCGGCGATCTGAACGCCGGCCTCTGTTAGTGCTTCATAGGAACAAATGCGTGGGTTTATCCCAGCCGGAACATCTGCAATTCCCTTGACGGTGCTATTTCGGACGCTTCGATATAGGTGAAAGGTCATGGTTCTGTAAGCGTATCCCTCCAGATTGGAGCTGACAGAAGGGTTGAATGCGTCCACGGCCATGATAGCGCCAACCATCAAATCCTGGAGCAAGTCTTCCCGGTCAATGCCGGACGCTCTAACGGCCGCCGAATGCCAGCGGATGATGTTGCGGGCCAGGCCCTCCAGTTGTAAAATCTCCTTCTCCCTGATTTCAGTGGGGATTTCCCGATATGTCCTGTGCGCCCTGTTGGTGCTGCGCCGGAACAGACTGCCAATGGCACAAGGCTCAACATTGAGCACCCGGGCCAACTTCTCCAGACGTTCTCCAGTCGGACGGTAGCGGCCGCGCTCATAGTCTGAAAGTTGCCGGTCATGTATTCCAGTCAGCTCGGATAACCTTCGCCGGGAGAGCCCGCTTGCCTTTCTGGCGGCGCGGATCGGGTTCACGGATCTTCACCTACGCTTTCCAAAATTTCGGCCCGCCGGGCCATGATGTCCCGGCTGTACTCGCTGCTAGTGATGCCCTGTGCCCAGAGCTTCGCGGCGCCGCCCTCGCCCATGTTGTAGGCCATAAGCACTTTGTTGGGGTCGCTGTACTTCTCGGAAAGGCGGGCCAGCATTTCCGTGCCGGCGTCGATGCTCTGTTCTGCGTCCAGAAAGTCGGTGATCCCAAGTTCCTCCCGGAGCCATTCATGGTTGACGGTGTTGATCTGCATAATCCCGTAGTCTCCGGTGCCGCTCACCGCGTCAGCGGTGTAGCCGCTCTCCTTGGACATCAGGGCGAGGACGGTCTGGTAATCCACCCCAGGGGCCACCAGGCCCATGGCCTCGCACCGCTGGTAGGTGTACGTCTGGAGCTCGGCGGAGAGGGGAATGTCGTATATTGGGATGGCCGGTGTTGGCTCCGGGTCTGGCTCCTGGCTGGCCTCCCGATAGAGAAGGTCAACAGCTATCACTTCCACCGGGGGAACCGAGGCCTCTGTTACAGGTGCGGCATCGGCGGCCGACTGGCTGGCACGTTGCTCCAGTTTCCAGGCCAAGCCGGAGAGCAGAACCAAGGCCAGCACCCCAACGGCTGTTTTCTTAAAATATCGCATCGGCTATGTGCAACCGCTCCATGAAGTAACCTTTGGGCACCCGGCCCGCCGTTGTAATGAAGCCCTTTTTCTTCAGCTCATCGTTGAGCTGCTTCATAATCCGGTAGGCATGGCTCTCGCTACAATCGCAGATGCTCATTACATCTTGTACCTTCACAAATCTGGAGGGCTGCTTCTCCTTTCTTTCGTCTTCCATAGGTGCCTCCTATTTGATGTACTTCTCGATCCAGATGCGGAGCGCCATTGAGGCTTTCTCCATCTCCTCCAGGCTGGCGCGGACACGTTCCAGCTTGGGAATCTCTTCTGCCGTCACCTTCCCGTCCCCGGCCACGTCCAGGATCGCTCCTTGAATGAAGGAGGCTCCGCGCATGGCATCCAGCACTTGAACAGTGAGACGGTCGATCTGGAGGAGCTCACATGGCGGGATGGTTTCTTTCCCAAGAGGGCAACAGGTGGAACAATAGTGATTGGTGAGCTGGGGGGCGCCGTATGCCTCGGCCATAAGAAGCACCTCTTCCGGATACGGCGTCAGGCTTCCAAGCTCGATTCGGGCCAGGCGTGTGCGGTCAATGCCAATCTCTTCAGATGCCCCCTCGCGGCTTGCCAGCCGGTCGTTGCACGTCGCCGCCTCCATCCGTGCGAGGTAGAACACGTTTTGGGCGGCTTTCGTGGCACTTTTGGGCATATATTTCACTCCTTCCTGATGGTAAACTTTTGTCAACAGGCCGAAATACTTTCTTTTTCGGAAACACTGTCAGCAAAAAAAACTTCCTCAATGGAGAGCCCCCAGTGGGTAGCCACCGCATACGCCTCTGCCAGTGTGACGGAGTTGTAGCCCAGCTCCTTTTTGCAATAGCCGGCGGTTTTGATGCCCATGATTGCCGCGAGCTGCTGCTGGGTTTCCCCGTGCTTTATGCGGAGCTCTTGCAGTCTGTTTTTCATGGTGTTCACCTCCCTTGTTTTCCGTTGAGGAACTTTTTACAATCAATATTCTAATGTTTCCATTTTAGAAAGTCAAGAGGTAAATAGAAATTTTCCGCCGTGGAAAAATAGTCCTTGTATTTCCGTGGTGGAAATAGTAAAATACCAACGGAGGTGCAGTAACTATGAACCGTATTCGTGCGCTGCGAGAAGAGGCCGATATGTCTCAACGCGAACTCGCATCCCGGCTCGGAGTAAAGCCGGCTGTCATTTCCAAGTACGAAAATGAAAAGAGCGGCTTGTCTGAAGGTACGCTTCGGATGCTTGCTCTCATTTTTGACGTATCTGTTGACTATATCCTCGGCCTGTCCGATGAAAGGAAAAGGGGGACAACCTATTCCGCACCCCATATCGCCGCACTGCTGGGCAGTGCCGGGAACCTATCTGAAGAGGATCGGAAGGCCCTGGTAATTTGCTCTACCCACCCAGAGGCGCTGTCTATCGCTCGCCAGTATATCAGTCTTTCCACGAAATCCCGCCGGCGGCTGCTTGAATATATAGACATGCTCCAGCTCACTGATGCCAACCGGAAACGCGGGAAAGGTGAAGTGGAAGGCGCTGCGGGTGACGAGAAGGCCGATGAAGAGTGAAAGAAGGCCCTGGCCGTGTCGGGCCAGGGCCTCTGTTTTGGGGGCGCAGTATGTCTGTAAAATCCTATAAAACAAAGGACGGGAAAATCAAATGGTATGCAGCCTTCCGCTATACTGACTGGACAGGGGCCCGACGTCTGAAGAAGAAGGAGGGCTTTGCGCTGCGCCGGGAAGCGCAGGAATATGAGCGGCAGTTCCTGCTAAAAAATAGTCAGAGCTGCGACATGTCCTTTGCATCTCTGGTGGAGCTATACCAGGAGGACGCGGATCACCGCGTCCGGGACACGACCCGGGGAGCCCAGGACAACATCATCAACAGGTGGCTGCTTCCGTATTTCGGCCAGCTCCCGGTCGATAAAATCGACGCCGTTACAATCCGAAAATGGCAGAATGAATTGCTCTCCAAGACAAACCCGAAGACCGGAAAGCCCTATGCCCCCACATACCTCCGTTCCATCAACAGCCGGCTTTCTGCCATTATGAACTATGCCGTCATGTACTATGGCCTGCGGCAGAACCCATGCTTGCCGGCTGGCTTCATGGGGAAGAAGAAGGCGGGCCGCATGAAATTCTGGACGCTGGCGGAATTTGAGGCCGCTCTGGCGGAGGTGAAAAAGCCTGCTTTCCGGGTGGCTTTCCAGCTCATGTATTGGCTCGGCCTCCGTGTGGGCGAGTGCCTGGCATTGACGCCGGCAGACATCCGGCCGTCGAAGGTGGCGCACATCGTCAAGACGCACCACCGCAGAAACGGGGAGGACGATCCGGGCCCCACTAAAACTGACAACAGCGTCCGCGATCTCGCCATGCCGGCTTTCCTATATGACGAGGTGCAGCAGTACATCGGCGCCCTCTATGAAATTGGGCCAGACGAGCGCATATTCTACTTTGGTCACGGCACCCTCAATCGGGAGCTCGACCGTGCCGCGGCGGCCGCAGGGGTGCAGCGCATCCGCATCCATGATCTGCGTCACAGCCACGCCGCCCTGCTGGTGGAGCTTGGATATTCCATTGTGGCCGTTGCCGAGCGCCTGGGGGACACAGTGGAAGTGGCGATGGCGACCTATACCCACCTCTACCCGGATAAGATGGAGTCACTGGTGCAAGACTTGGAGCGCCATGCCCCTGCCAGAAGGGTGGATGCCGCGGCTCCGGCACCGCTCTCGATTGCCGAGGCGCTGGAGCTGGAAGAGGCCAAAAAAGGCCCGGTTCCATAAATGTGTCCATAAATGTGTTACGATTCTGTTACGCTTTTGGCGCAAAAAAGCCCCGGAGCCCTTGATTTACAAGGGCTCCGGGGCTAAAATCTCTTATTCCCACTCGATCGTAGCGGGCGGCTTGGACGTGATATCGTACACAATCCGGTTGATATGGGGCACTTCGTTGACAATCCGCACGCTGATCCGGTCCAGCACCTCGTAGGGAATACGGGTCCAGTCGGCGGTCATGAAGTCTGTGGTGGTGACAGAGCGGAGAGCCAGAGTGTAGTCATAGGTCCGGCCGTCACCCATAACGCCCACGGAACGCATGTTGGTGAGCACCGCGAAATACTGGTTCATGGTGCCCTCCAGATGGGCCTTAGCGATCTCGTCCCGGAAAATGAAGTCTGCCAGGCGCAGAGTGTCCAGCTTGTCCTTCGTTACCTCGCCGATGACCCGGATGGCAAGGCCCGGACCCGGGAAAGGCTGGCGCATGACCAGATACTCCGGCAGGCCCAGCTCCCGACCAAGCTGACGGACCTCGTCCTTGAAGAGCATCCGCAGGGGTTCGATGATCTCCTTGAAGTCCACATAGTCCGGCAGGCCGCCCACGTTGTGGTGGCTCTTGATGACGGCGGCGTCGCCGGTGCCGGACTCGATCACATCGGGATAGATGGTGCCCTGGACCAGGTAATCCACCTGGCCGATCTTTTTGGCCTCCGCCTCAAAGACACGGATGAATTCCTCCCCGATGATCTTCCGCTTGCGCTCCGGCTCGCTGACGCCGGAGAGTTTGGAGAGGAACAGCTCCTCCGCGTTGGCCCGGACGAAGTTGATGTCCCACTTTTTGAAGGCCTCCTCCACCTCGTCGCCCTCGTTCAGGCGCATGAGGCCGTGGTCCACAAACACGCAGGTCAGCTGGCTGCCTACGGCCTCGGCTACCAGGGCTGCCGCCACGGAGGAGTCCACGCCGCCGGACAGGGCCAGCAGCACCTTGCCGTCCCCCACCTTCTCCCGGATCTGGCGGATGGCAGTCTCCTTGTAGTCGCCCATGGTCCAGTCGCCCGCTGCGCCGCAGACCTCATACAGGAAGTTGCGGATCATGTCGGTGCCATGCTCCGTATGATTGACCTCCGGGTGGTACTGGACGCCGTAGAAGCCGCGGCTCTCATCGCAGATGGCCACATTGGGGCAGGCGTCGGAGTGGGCCACCAGAGCGAAGCCCTCCGGCACCTTCTCCATGTAGTCCCCGTGACTCATCCAGGTGATGCCCTGGGCGGGAAGGCCCTTGAAGAGCTTGCAGGCCGAATCGAAATACGTCTCGGTCTTGCCGTACTCCCGGGCGGAGTCGTCCTGGGCCTCGGTAACCCGGCCGCCCAGGTTATGGGCCATCAGCTGACAGCCGTAGCAGATGCCCAGGATGGGCACGCCCCAGGTGAAAATGGCCGGGTCCACCTGGGGGGATTTGGGATCATACACGCTGTTGGGGCCACCGGTAAAGATGATGCCGATGGGATTCATGGCGCGGATGTCCGCCAGCGGGGTGGTGTAGGGCTTTACCTCGCAGTAGACGCCGCACTCCCGGACCCGGCGGGCAATGAGCTGATTGTACTGTCCGCCGAAGTCCAGCACGATGACAGTCTGGTGAGACAAGGGAATTCCTCCTTTGTGTAAATTCGGTTTATGAGATCTCTGCGCCGCCCCACTCCACCAGGGTGAAGCCGGTACGCACCGGGGCGGCCAGCGTCTGGGGCGGAAGCTCCACGGAGCGGTCCAGCGGCTTCCAGGCCATGAAGACCCGCAGCACCGTGTCCGGCGCCGGGTCTGCCGTGAGCCGGGCATGGTCCGTGTAGGAACTTGTCTGGAAGGCGATCAGATTATAGGCGTTCCCCTCCATGTGGGGCAGCCAGTAGACAATAAACTCGTTGGCCTCCCGGCGGTTCAGACCCAGAGTGGCCAGGGTGTCCTCCAAAAAGGCGGCGGTGTCCCTGCCTGGTACGCAGAAGCCCTGGGAGAAGTCATATTCCGTCCGGCTGACGCCCTCCCAGTAGAGGTAATTGTAGGTCTGACCGACCGCGTCCGTCAGCGTCCCGTCGGGGCTGGCGGTGACCATCCAGGAATTTCCATTCATGACGGGATAAACACAGGTCAGTTCCCCGTCATAGTCCAGGGTAACGGTGACATCGGTCTCCGCCTCCGGATAGAGGTAGATGACCGGCTTTGCGTCGGCTCCGCCTCCCGGCGGCGTACAGCTGGGGAGCAGCGCTAGGGCCAGGGTCAGCAGTACCAGAAACAGTGGGGGCCGTTTCATGGAAAAGTCCTCCTTTTTCTGATGCGCCGGAAGATAGGGAACGATCGTTCTGCTATCCTATCAGACGGAAAAAAGAGACGAATCTTACAGAGTGCCGCGGAAAATGCAGAGGATCAGTCCTCGCCCCGGAAGACGATGTTGCCGGGCTCGGCGGACTCGATGATGGCCAGGGACTTCAGGTTCACACCCGCGGCCCGCAGCCGGTCGCCGCCGCCCTGGAACCCCTTCTCTACCGCGCAGCCGATGCCCACCAGCGTGGCACCGGCGGCGTTGACGATGTCGCACAGGCCCCGCATGGCTTCGCCGTTGGCCATGAAGTCGTCGATAATCAGGACCTTGTCGTCGGCGGAGAGCCACTCCTTGGACACCAGCAGCGTCACCTTTTTCTTATAGGTGTAGGAGAAGATGTCGCTCTGGTACAGGCCGCCCTCGATGTTGTCGCTCTTGGCCTTCTTGGCGAAGATCATGGGCTTGTGGAAGTGGTGGGCCACGATGGCGGACAGGGCGATGCCGCTGGCCTCGGCGGTGAGGATCATGGTGACCTCGTCCATATTGAAGTGTTTGCCGAACTCCTCTGCGATATGGTCCATCAGCTCCGTGTCGATGCGGTGGTTCAGAAAACCATCCACCTTGATGATGTTGCCGGGCAGCACCTTGCCCTCTTTCACGATGCGGTCTTTCAGTTCCTGCATGGGTGATTCCCCCTCGATCTGTCTGTATTTTGCATGGTTTTATGCCAAATTTGATCTTTTTCTATTATCTCGAATCCTGCCGGATTTTGCAACTGTTTTTGCCCACAAAAAGAAGGTGCTTCCTCCGGTGGATTTGCATAGGACGGACAAAACGCGGCAAACGCCGCGCCGTGGAAGGACACGGCGCGGCGTTGGGCATTATTTCCCCTCCAGCTTGTCGGCGGCAGCCTCCAGCCAGCTGCCCTGGAAGGACTCGATGTCTCCGGCGTCGGTAAGGGCGGCCAGGGCCGGGTCGATGGGCATCTCCGCCAGCACGGGCAGATGGTGGCGCTCCGCAGCTTCGGCAGTTTTGCCCTGGCCGAAGAGATGGATCTGCTTCCCGCAGTCCGGGCAGGTGACATAGCTCATGTTCTCCACCAGGCCCACGATGGGGACCTCCATCATCTCTGCCATCTTCACGGCTTTCTCCACCACCATGCTCACCAGCTCCTGGGGAGAGGCCACGATCACGATGCCGTCCAGGGGAATGGACTGGAACACACTGAGGGACACATCGCCGGTTCCCGGCGGCATATCCACGAACAGGTAGTCGCAGTTCCACAGCACGTCGGTCCAGAACTGCTGGACCACGCCGGAGATGACCGGGCCCCGCCAGATGACCGGGTCCGTCTCGTTGGGCAGCAGCAGGTTGGTGCTCATCACCTGAATGCCGGTTTTGGACACCATGGGATACAGGCCCGCCTCGCTGCCTGTGGCCTGGCCGTGGATGCCGAAGGCCTTGGGGATGGAGGGACCGGTGACGTCGGCATCCAGAATGCCGACCTGATGGCCCCGGCGGCGCATGGTGACCGCCAGCTGGCTGGTGACCATGGACTTTCCGACGCCGCCCTTGCCGGACACGATGCCGAACACCTTACCGATGTGGGCTTCGGGATGGTGCTCCTTCAGCAGGGACTGGGGTTCCTGCCGCTCGCTGCAGCTCTCGCCGCAGGTGGAGCAGTCGTGGGTGCATTCGCTCATAGTATGGATATCTCCTTTTTTCGCTTTCGCGTAATTGATAAACACAGGCTCCCGGCCCCGCCGCTGCGGGGAACGGGGAGCATTCCATATCTTATACCTCTACCGCCGCATCCGTCAACCGCTGGACGAAAACTTCCCTGTCTCCGGCAAAAAATTCCCCCTCCCGGCTGTGGCAGGTGAAGAGCAGGATCTGCCGGTTCCCGGCGGCCTCTTTCAAAAACTGCAGGGCCGCAGCGCAGCGGCTGTCGTCAAAATTGGCCAGGGCGTCGTCCAGCACGATGGGCACCTGCTTCTCCGGCGGCAGCACCAGCTCACAGATGGCCAGGCGCACCGCCAGATACAGCTGGTCCAGCGCGCCGGCGGAGAGCAGGGCGGCATCCCGGAACACCGGGTCTCCCACAGGCTCTGCCGAGAGGCGGAAGCTCCGGTCCAGCACCACACCGGCATAGCGGTTGTCGGTCAGTCGGGAAAAGATCTCCGCTGCCCGGCGGCCCAGAGCGGGAGAGAAGCGGTTCTGCAGGGCGGTGTTGGCCCCCTCCAGTGCCTCCATAGCCAGCCGGAGAGCGCTGTACTCCGTTTCCAGCCGCTCCTTTCGGGCAGCCAGGTCCTCGGCAGAAGCCCGCAGCACCGCGGGATCGCCCGCGGCGTGGAGCTGGCCGTCCAGACGGTCCGCGGAGGAGCGGGCCTCCGCCAGTGCGGCGCGGACCCGGTCCAGCTCCGTGGAGATGGCCTCCCGGCTCCGGACGGGAGCGGGGACATCCGCCTCCGGCGTGCCGGGAGCGGGCGCCTGCTGGACCTGAAGCTCATAGCGCATCCGTGCCTCCCGGGCGGCGGTCTCTGCCTCCGCCAGCTCCTTCCGCCGGACGGCACAGGCCCGGAGCAGCTGGTCCGCCGTGGGGATGTCGAAGGCGTCGGGAGCGAAGCGCCGGACCTCCAGCAGGATGCCCTGTTCGTTGGAGGAGAGACTACTATATAAGGTGTCCGCTGCGGCGGACTTGGCGTTGACACTGGCCTGGGCGGCGTCCCGGGCCTCGCACAGCTTGGCGTAATCCTCAGCCAGCTGGCGGATGGCATCCAGGTCCGCGGTGCCGAAGCGCTTCAACCGGAGTTCTGCCCAGCCGGCCTGAAACGCCCGCTTTTTCAAAAAGAGAGCGAGGGCGCACACGCAGGAGAATCCGGCTAGCATGGTGAGAAGCGCAAGCAGCTTGCTGTGGCTGCCTGTGAGAAAAAGTACCGCATAGGTCACGACGAAACACAGTGGGACACCAATTAAAAAAGTCAGCACGCCGGGGACCGGATTCCATTTGACAGGCTCGTTCTCAGTTCCTGCGGCCTCTCGCCGGGCGCTCTCCGGACTCTGCCCGGCAAAGGGACTCTCATTCACAGCGGCCTCCGCCCGCAGCAATGCCTTCATGGCCTCGTCCCGCTCCGACCGGGCCTTGTCCACGGCTCTCCGGGTGGTCTCCAGATTGACGATGGCGCCGCGGAGCCGGGCGATGGTCTCGTTCTCCGGGATTTGGTCCTGCTGAAGCCGCTCCTGCACCTGCGCGGCGCGGACCTCTGCCTGTTCCGCCGCCGATGCGGCACCGGAGAGGGCCTGGCGGCGCTGGGCGGCCTCCCAGCGGTTGCAGTCCGTCAGTTCCGCCTGTAGGATCTCCGCCCGACGGGACAGAGCTTCGACCTCGGAGCGGGCCTGCACCAGCTGCCGGGCCAGAGAGTTGCTCTCCGACAGCTGACGGTCCAGTTCGGCCAGCTCCGTCTCCAGAGCGGGGAGCTGCCCGGTCCTGTTATGGCGGCGACGATTCAGCTGCTTTTTCAGGGCATCCGCAGCCTCTGTATAGGAGGTGCCCTCCTCTCCGGAGGAGATCAAGGCCGCGATGCGCCGTTCCAGCTCGGCGTCCTGGCTGATGGGCAGGTTATTCTGCCGGATAAAGGCGCTGCGCTCAAAGACCTCCCGGCTGATGCCCAGCAGGGTCTCGCCGCAGGCGGCACCGGTCAGGCCCGGCACAGGCTCGTTGGTACCGGCGTATACGGCACTGAATTCCCCCATGGGGCTGGTCTGCCGCCGGGTGGCGCGGGTCAGAGTCAACTCCCCCAGTTCCGTGCCGCAGTCCATCCGGCCGGACATGGCCGCGCCTGACCAGGGAGCAAAGCGGTTTTTATCCGCGATAAAACCAGCGCGGTCCCGCTCCCGGCTGTTGACACCATATAAAATAGAGAGCAGAAAGGCGCACCAGGTGGACTTTCCAGTCTCGTTGGGGGCTTCGATGATATTCAGACCGTCCCCCAGCTCCAAAGACCGGCCCTGGAGTTTGCCGAAGGTGGCGGTCATGCGATGAATCCGCAGATCAATCCCTCCTACTATGTATACATTTTATTTCCATGGACATTATACCACTGTCGCCTCCGTTTGCACAGCTTATTTTCCCAACCTGCGCAAGGGGAAAGGGGACGAAAGCCGGAGAAATCGCCACAGCAATCAGAAAAATAAAAAAACCTCGAAAAAGGTATTGACAAAAGGGGAAGGATTTGGTATTCTAACAAAGCTGTCGGCGCGGTGATGAGCCAGGCCGGGAAGAAATGAAAAAAGTTCTTGACAGCAAGGCTGAGATGTGGTAACCTAAACAGGTTGCTGCTGATACGAGATGGATCGGATGTCAAAAAACT